>OGGW01001150.1_pt1 | contig 21509 bp, 22 predicted proteins | sample 1571291 | NCBI WGS metagenome assembly OGGW01 (sample SAMEA2582028, study PRJEB24529) | metagenome | biome: Human gut stool | place: China | collected 2011 | reverse complement strand
TGATCACCAACGGCACCACCCGCGTCTGTATGTTCTCTTCCCTCCACACCGACGCGACCCTCGTCCTTATGGACGAACTGGAGCGCGCCGGCGTCACCGGCTATGTGGGCAAGGTCAACATGGACCGCAACGGCCTGCTCGGCAAGCTGCAGGAGACGACAGAGGAGTCCGTGCGGGAGACGCTCCGCTGGCTGGAGAACTGCCATTTTGAGCACGTCAAGCCCATTATCACGCCCCGCTTCACGCCCAGCTGCACCGACGGGCTCATGGCCGAGCTGGGCCGTATCGCGGCGGCAAGAGGGCTATATGTCCAGTCCCACCTGTCCGAGAGCACCAACGAGATCGCCTGGGTGAAGGAGCTGCACCCCGAGTGCAGCCAGTATTGGGAGACATACGACAAGTACGGCCTCTGGAAGGACCACACACTCATGGCCCACTGCGTCTGGTCCGACGAGCGCGAGCGCGCTGCCATTCGTGACGCCGGCGTGGTGGTGGTCCACTGCGGCGACTCCAACGTGAACATCTGCTCCGGCATCTGTCCCGTCCGCCGTATGGTCAACGAGGGCCTGTGGGTCACCCTGGGCAGCGATATCGCCGGCGGCGCCCAGCTGCCCATGTACAAGGTCATCACCATGTCCATCCGCACCTCCAAGGCCCGCCGCGTCACCGATGAGCAGCACCCCGAGTTCCTGACCGTGGCCGAGGGCTATTACCTGGGCACCACCTCCGGCCACAAGTATTTCGGGGCAGGGGAGGGCTTCGCCGTGGGAGATAAGCTCCACGCCGTGGTCATCGACGACGGCGACTTCCCCGAGGCCGCCCATCCCCTGAACGTGGAGGAACGCTTTGAGCGCGCCATCTACATGACCCACCGCCACAATATCGTCTCCGTCTGGTCCGACGGCCGTGAGGTCGTCCGCAGATAAAGTGAAAAATGACCGGGTATCCCGGTCATTTTTCGTTTTCCATGCCAGAATTATTCAAAAAACCCTTGTCAAATAGGAAATCTTTGTTATAATGAAACCAACCGACAGGGTGGCAGAGGTACCTCTGCATTTGCGTTTTAACGAGCTTAAAACGATGGTCCCTGCGGAAATCTAAAGAAATCGGGGTAGAAACAATGAAAAAATTGTTGGCAACCATACTGGCGCTGGTCATGGCACTGGGACTGTGCAGCGTGAGTTGGGCGGAGACGACAGCAAATTGTACGGGTAGCTGTGAACACGAAGCGGCTATCAACGGTACACATTATGACAAGCTGCAGGAGGCTGTGAATGCGGCGAATGCAGGAGATACAATTACCTTGTTGCGTAATATTACTGATGGAGACGGCGTTATAGTCACCAGCGGGAAGAATATCATTTTTAACTTTGACGGGTTTACTTATGAAATCAACGGTAAGCTGGTTGGATCTAGTGGCTCGGAGACAAATGGATTTCAGTTGCTTAAAGGCAGTACGGTTACTATGAATAATGGTACGATTATTGCTGGGAATAATTCGACAGGTAAAGCAAGCAACGGAACCTGGGCTGGATCAGCGGCCATTCTGATTCAGAACTATTCTACATTGACATTGAATGGGATGAAGCTTACAGGGGGAAATAGGACATACTACACATTGTCTAACAACAACGGTGAGACGGTTATAAATGATTCAACGATTACCGCAGGTAACGGTGGCAGCAAAATCGCATTCGATGTATATGGCAATTTTGGCGATTACGATGATGTTAAAGTTACAGTCAAAGGAAAGAGTATCATTAACGGTGATGTTGAGATAGACAGAGATTCTAAAATCCCAGATACTCAGAACGCGAATACTTTGATTGTTGATAGTGGGACCTTTAAGAATGAACTAAAGGTTACAAAGGGGGTTGTCTCGGTTTCTGGTGGTACTTTTTCCAAACCGCTTCCGAAGAATTATCTTGCTGAGAGTGTAAATTATGAAGTAAGCAAAAGTGATAGTGTAAGCTATTTCGCAAATATTGACGATGCGGTTGCGGCTGCGGGAGGAGAAGGACAAGTAACCAATGTTAAAGAGGAAGAGGGAGGAACAGGCGGACATACGGTTATTCTAACTGATAACGGGAGTGTGGTAGCCAATTTGTATACAGCGGCGACCAGCGTGAATTTGCCCACCCTGAGCAAGTCTGGCTATACATTCAAGGGCTGGAAAGACAACGGAGGTAAAGTCCATACGGGTACTTTCACACTTCCGAGTCAGGCGGTAACAGACAATTTCTATCTCACCGCGGTCTGGTCCGCCAACTCCTATTACTACTACCACCCCACCACCGACACCAAGACCGACACCACCAAGGGTTCGCCCAAGACCTTTGACGCGGGTGTGGGTATCTACGCCGTAACGGCTCTGCTGTCCGTGACCGGCATGGCGTGGGCCGGCAAAAAGCGGCACTAAGTCAACAAAAAAGAAAGCCCGTGAGGGCTTTCTTTTTTGCTCCGCCGGCAGACAGAAAAGCGGCCGCCCTCAGGCGGTCGCTTTCTTGATAATGATCTCGTTCTCCATCAGGTCGATCTTCTCGATCTGCCCATTTACTACCGTGGGGATGCCCATGATATCGGTGAACACCAGCTGTCCGTCCTTCTGTGTCACGGATGCCACGTTTTTGCACACCGGCTGCCGTTCCGCCGTCCATACTGTGGAAAGACACATCGTTTATTCCTCTCCTTTCAGGATCCGCAGGGCCTCCGCCAGCTTCTCGTTGCCCACGGTCAGGTCCACCACGGCCTCGTGCAGCAGCTGCGCGGCCTCGCCCTCTACGCTGTGGGCCAGCTCGTGCAGTTCCTCGGCGTGGTGCTGGTTATGCGTCACCATGTACGCCAGCAGCGCCACCGTCTCCTCCGGCGAGTGGTGCTCATGCGTATGCCCGTGATCGTGCCCATGCTCATGGGTATGGGCGTGTGTGTGCGGCGCGTCTGCACCGGCATGATCGGCCGAATGTACGGCCGCTTTCTCGTCAATCGTACACATATCCGCACCTCCGTTTTTTTCTGTGCTCATTCTACCACGGCGGCGCTGAAAAGTCAATTTTCCTCCCCAAATCGTCAAAAAACCGACGATAACAGACATATCTCCTGAAAGTGTCCGAAATCTGTGCAAACAACACAATTCCATTGACAAATTTTCTGCAATTATGTATAATTTTACTGGATAATACTGCGCGTTCCGTGCGGCAGGGAGGATCGCGATCCGCTGAAGCAGAAGTACGATATGGACAAGCCCCGATACGAGTATAACAAGTGAGGCGATACCCTTGAGCGAACATACCCATACCCATACCCATACCCATGTGGACGAGAACGGCCATGTCTATGAGCACAGCCACGGCCACCACCATTCCCATGCCCAGACCAAAGCCGTGCTGAACCGGCTGAGCCGGGCACAGGGCCATCTGGATGCCGTGCGGAAGATGGTGGAGCGCGGCGAGGACTGCGCCGAGGTGCTGGTGCAGCTCAGCGCGGTGATCTCCGCGCTGAACGGCACGGGCCGCGCCATTCTCAAGGATCACATCAGCCACTGCATTGTGGATGCGGTGGAGGCCGGTGACCAGGAGGCCATCCAGGCGCTGAACGATGCCATCGACCGCTTCATGCGGTAGCGCTCCGGACACCGGCGGCAGAATGTCTGAATACCGCCCTGCGGCATTGACAGCGGCAGGGCGGGGGACTATACTAAACGTGAGTGACAGAGAGGGAGGAAGACTATGATTTCCGGCATCGTCTACACATCCAATTCCGGCTACACGGCGCAGTACGCCCGTCTGCTGGGCGCCGCGCTGGATCTGCCCGTGACCGACGCCAAGTGGGGCGCCGATCCCCATCCGGGCAGGGCGGTCATTTACCTGGGCTGGCTCATGGCCGGCAAGGTCCAGGGATATGCGAAAGCGGCCAAAGAATTTGATATCCGCGCCGTCTGCGCCGTGGGCATGGGTCCCGCCAGTCAGGCCGGGGCCGAAAAGGTCCGGGCCAAGATGGGCATTCCAGCTGAGGTGCCGGTATTCACCCTGCAGGGCGGCTTCGATATCAACAAGCTGCACGGACCCTATAAGTGGATCATGCAGCTGAAGTGCAAAGAGATCCGCAAAACGCTGGCGGGGAAGGCCAGTCTCAGCCCCGCCCAGCAGCTGACCTACGACATGGCGACCAAGGGTGCCAGCGCCGTCAGCGCGGAGAACCTGACACCGATCATCGACTGGTATAAAACGAAGGAGGGCTGACCATGAGGAAGTTTTTACACATGGCGGGCGGTATCGCCAAAAAGACGCTGGCCACTGCTGCAAAGCTGGCGAAGAAGCTGGCGCACATCGTATTGCAGGCTGCCGGCGCGGCGGTGTCCGCCGTGGGCAGGGCTGTGAAGGGCCTGCTGGGCAAGGCGGCCTGCGGCGTGGGCAAAAAGGTACAGAAGTTCATTCCGCCGGTGTGCAAGGTCGTGATGATCGTGTCCGGCGCGGTGGCGCTGCTGTCCTGCGTGGGCTGGCTCATCAGCCGCAAAAAATTCGCGTAAGCGAAACGCGTATACCACAGGGAGATGCGCCGGGGCGCATCTCCCTTAAACAAAGCCCCGCGTTTCCACGCACCGCGCAGGGAAGGGCGGGGGAGAGCAAAGGAGATCTGAGCAAGTATGAAGAAAAAGGCATTCAAAGCGGAGAAAAAACGCCTGCTGGACCTGATGATCAATTCCATCTAAACCCATAAGGAGATATTCCTGCGGGAGATCATCTCTAACGCCTCCGACGCTATCGACAAGCTGTGCTACCTGAGCCTGACGGACGACAAGGTGGGCTTGAACCGGGATCAGTTTGAGATCAAGCTGTCCATCGATAAGGAGCGCCGCCTGCTGACCGTCAGCGATAACGGCATCGGCATGAGTCAGGAGGAGCTGGAGAACAACCTGGGCGTCATCGCCTCCTCCGGCAGTCTGAAATTCCGCCAGGAGGTGGCGGGTGACGAGAGCGCCGATACCGACATCATCGGCCAGTTCGGCGTGGGCTTCTACTCCGCTTTCATGGTGGCCGACGAGATCACCGTCATCACGAAGAAATACGGCGAGGACCAGGCCTGGAAGTGGCAGTCCACCGGAGTGGATGGCTATACCATTGAGCCCTGCGAGAAGGATACGGTGGGCACCGATATCATCATGCACATCAAGCCCGATACCGAGGAGGAAAAGGACGAATACAGCCAGTACCTGCGGGAGTATCCCCTGTACAAGCTGGTGAAAAAGTATTCCGACTATATCCGTTTCCCCATCCGGATGCTCATGCCGCACCCGGAGCTGAAGGAGGGCAGCACCCAGGAGAACCCCGAGTACGAGGAGAAGTTCGAGTGGGAGACGCTGAACAGCATGGTGCCCCTGTGGCAGCGGAAGAAGGCCGATGTCAAGAAGGAGGAGTACGACGAGTTCTATCAGCAGCGCTTTGCGGATAGCCAGCCGCCACTGAGCGTTATCACCGTCTCCGCCGAGGGCGCCGTGACCTATAAGGCTCTGCTGTTTATACCAGAGAAGGCGCCCCTGCGCTACTACTCCGAGGAGTTCGAGGGCGGGCTGCAGCTGTACTCCGCCGGCGTGATGATCATGGACAAGTGCAAGGAGCTGCTGCCCGAGTGCTTCAACTTTGTCCGCGGTGTGGTGGAGTCCCCGGATCTGAACCTGAATATCTCCCGTGAGCTTTTGCAGCACGACCGCCAGCTGAAGCTCATCGGCGCCAACCTGGAAAAAAAGGTCAAGGCTGAGCTGGAGCGTCTGCTGCGGGACGAACGCGAGAAATATGAGTCCTTCTGGCAGTCCTTCGGCCGCCAGATCAAGCTCAGTGCCATGGACAACTACGGCGAGAAGAAGGATATGCTTCAGGATCTGATGCTGTTCTATTCCTCCACCGAGAAAAAGCTGGTGACGCTGGATGAGTACGTCTCCCGTATGCAGGAGGGCCAGAAGTACATCTACTTTGCCTCCGGCGACACGGTGGACGCTGTGGACCACATTCCCCAGACGGAACTGCTGAAGGACCGGGGCATGGAGATACTCTACTTTACCGACAAAGCCGACGAGTTTCTGTCCGATATCCTGAGGTCCTATAAGGATAAGCCCTTCCGTTCCGCCACCGACGGCGATCTGGACCTGCCCGGTGAGGCCGAGAAGCAGGAACAGGACGAGCAGCAGTACAAGGAGGCCTTTGCCTTTATCAAGGAGGCCCTGGGCGGTCAGGTGAGTGAGGTCAAGGCCTCCACTCGCCTGAAGACCCACCCGGTCTGCCTTTCCAGTGGTGAGGGCGTTACCTTCGAGATGGAAAAGTACTTCACGGCTGCCCAGCCGGAGCTGGGGCTCAAGGCCAAGCGTATTCTGGAGATCAACGTGGATCACCCCGCCTTCCTGACCTTCGAGAAGAACCGGCTCACCGACCCGGAGAAAGCCAAAAAGTTCGCCCAGGTCTTCTACAATCAGGCACAGCTGATCGCCGGTCTGCCCATCGACGATCCCACCGCCTACACCGACCTGCTCTGCTCCCTGTGGCAGTAGATCATCAGAAAAAGAATGACCGCCGTGAGGCGGTCATTCTTTTTCCAAAACGACAAAAAATACGGCGTGAACAGTTGCAAAAATAGTTGAAAAATGCTAAAATGTAAATAGTGTGTGAACCAGCAAGACCCACGACCCAAATCCGGGGAGAAGTCCCCACTGAGAAGGAGTTTTGCCCATGAAAGACTTGAAGCACCTGATCTGGTTTGAGGACCTTTTGCAGCAGGCCAACAACGAGTTGGTCCAGCGCGCCGCGGCGGAGGGCCAGCTGGCTCTGGGATATAACTGCTACTATATACCCGAAGTGCTGCTGAATTTGCCAGGCTGCTTTTCCAGCCGCCTTCGGGCCCCCAACAGCGGCACCGCAGAGATCGCGTCCTACTACATGACAAACCGCAACTGTCCCTATGTCCGCTGTATCCTGGAACGGGCCATCGAGGGCGGCTTCAACTATCTGAACGCCCTGTTCGGTGCGGAGGGCTGCGCCGCCATGGAGCGCATGGAGGAGCATTTTACCCTGCTGAAGCCGGTGAAGAACGACCGCTTCATCACCACCATCATCGACCCACCCATGAAAGGTGACAGGACCAGCCTGGATTACTACAAAGCCCAGCTGAAAGCAAAGGTGCTGGATGCCCTGCGCGACAGCTTCGGCGTGGACACCTCCGACGATGCGATTCGTGCCGCCATTGAAAAGCACAACCGTCTCTGTCGGGTCATCACGGAGATCGGCGACCTCCGTAAGGCGGAAAACCCGGTCATCACCGGCTATGAATACCACGTCATCGTCCTGGTGAGTCAGGTCTGTCCCCATGACCTGATTTTGCCGTATCTGGAGGAGACGCTGGCGGAGCTGAAAACACGCCGGCCGGAGGCGGAATTCCCCTTCCGTGCCCGTGTCGTGCTGGCCGGAAGCGAGATCGACGACCCGGAATTTACCAAGCTGCTGGAGAGCTGCGGTGCCATGGTGGTGGCAGATCGCTATTGCTTCGGCACCTTCCCAGGCCGGGAGGAGATCGAGATCCACGGCGGCGAGACGGCCTTCGACGCGGTATGTCGGCACTATCTGCACCACAACCAGTGCGTCCGGTTTATGGACGGCGCCAAGATCGACCAGCGGCACAGTGAGCTGCGCCGTCTGGCGGAGGACTACGGCGCCGACGGGATCATCTACGAGAGCATGAAGTTCTGCGAGTTCTGGAGCTATGAAAAGGTGCTGGCCAGCCACGTGCTCCAGCAGGAGATGGGCATCCCCTGCTGCACCATCGAGAAGGAGTACACCCTGGGCAGCGTCGGTCAGCTGCGTACCCGCTTCCAGGCCTTTGTCGAGAGTCTGGAGATCAAAAAGCTGGGCCATAAGGAGGTGTGACCATGGTACTGAAGCAGTGGACAAATGCCGTCATCGGCGTGATCGATAAAAAGCTGGAACGCTTTGACCCCAAGTGGCAGGCAGCCAACGGCAAGGGCGGCCTTCGCAGCCGCTATGAGGATAAGACCGGTATCGCCCGCCACCGGGAGTGGCGCGGTGTGAAGGATACCTTTGTGGACTACACCGCCTGGCTGAACAACCTGCTGGCCATGGGCAAAATGGTGGCCTCCGCCCCGGTGCCGATCCTCAAGGGCTTCTGGGAGTACCGTTGGATGGGCTCCTATCTGGGCACCTTCGCCTTTATTGACCGGCTGTTTGAGGGCTACCGGGAGGACGAGCTGAAGATCGCCCACATGAATATGCACTGTATCGTCAGCAGTCTCACGAAAAAGATCGCCCTGGTCCTGGCCAACGACAAGCGTCTGGGCGGCGGAAGGGACAGCGACAACATCGTTCCCATGGACGAGGTCATGCCGCCCCTATTTATGACCGGCCTCCCCGGCCCGATTCCCATCCCCCTCCAAACACTGCCGGAGTTCATCATCTGTGACATCGACCAACACCTGGAGCCCTACTACATCGATGTGGCCGAGTCCTTCGGTCTGGCCGCTGACGTCTGTTCCCGCTGCTCGGCGGAGACCGGCGTTGCCATCGACGACGATTTCCCCATTGTGGGCCGCGCTGTTCTGACCACCAATATGCCCTGCAACGCCAGCGAGGCCACCTCCATGTTCCAGCGCCGCCGCTTCGGCCTGCCGGATTTCCCCGTTACCATGGCCATGATCCACAACGAGCCCGGCGCGCACCCCTATTCCACCCAGGTCCTCCGGGATGCCATCGCCTTTATTCAGGAGAACTACGGCGTCAAGTACGACTGGGAGGCCCTGTTCGCCCGCGCTGAGCACATGAACGAGCAGAACCGCATCGAGCTGGAGAAATGGGAGCTGTTCAAGACGCCTTACTCCGCCCTCTGCGGCATCGCAGAGAGTCTGTATCGGCTATATTCCTGGGCTTCCGTCAACGGCCAGGAGGACCAGTTCACTAAAAACGACCGCAAGGTGCTGAAGCTCATGCTGGAGGCCTACGAACGGAAGCATGAGCCTTTCGGCGGTACTACCCGCCACCGGGCATTCCTGTGGGGGCCCTCCGCGGTGTATTACACAGATTTCCCCACCTGGGTCCAGAACTGCTGGGGCATCAATATCGTGCTGAATATGGACTCCACCATGGGCCACAATATGATCTCCACCACCGACCCGGAACAGGCCATTCAGGACCTGGCCCTCTTCTCCGAAAAGGGCGTCATGCGCCACCATGCCGTGGGCGGCTGGGACAACGTCAACGCTGTGTGGGAGTGGGCCAGCAAGTTCAACTGCGACATGGTCATCTTTAATGACAATGTGGCCTGTAAGGGCATGAACGGCGTCCACGCTCTCATGGAGGAGCAGGCCCGTGACCTGGGCTTCCACTTCATATTCCTGGAGCACGACCTGGAGGACTGCCGTACCATCTCCCGGCGGGATATGCGGAACACCGTCAACAAATACATGACCGTCGTACTGAACGAGGCACCGCTGGACCCCACGCTGGTGGACTTCGATGACAGTCTGGCCTGGTAAGGAGGGAACCATATGAAATTCGCAGCTAAATTGCTGAAAAGCCTGCTCATCACGGCAGCGCTGCTGTTTGCGGGCACGTTCACCATCTATTATCTCAATCTGGAGAACACGCTGATCTACAAGGTCATTTATCCTCTTCTGCAAAAGCACTACAACAGCCAGCAGCGTGACAGACGCATCTGAAAAGAAGAAAAGGATACCCGCCCTCCGGCGGGTATCCTTTTGTGCAAAAGACGATCCGTCCTTCGATGGACGGCCTTTCGGCACACGAACAAAAAAGAACGGCCCTGTGGGCCGTTCTTTTGCCTGTGGATAGGGGAGAGGGCTCACTCCGTGGTGTGATGCTCCTTGCCGAAGTGCAGCTCGCGCATGCCCTCCACCTCGTCGCAGATGGCCTTCAGGTTGCAGGAACCGCAGTCGGTAGGCATTCCCTCCAGGATCTTCGTCAGGCTCATGGTGATGTCCTTGACAGTCTTGGCGTCCCTGGTCAGCGCCGCGTAGTCCGCCTCCGGCGCGGTGATAAACAGCAGCTTCACCGCCAGAATGTTGCGGTTCTGCTTATACTGCCGGATAAAGTCCGCGCCGATGCGGCGGAACGTCATGCCCTTCTGCACCGCCTCCCGGCTGATACGCACCTGTTCCCGGCTGGATTCCGAGCTGGTGCGGATCATATAGCCCTTGGGGAACACATGGTACTTCACAAAGTCCATGTCCTGGATGGCCCGGAAGGCCTGCTCCGTGTCGTCCTCGTCATCGGACTCGATATCGCCCACCCGCAGCAGAGCGATGCGGGCATAGTGGCTGTCGCCGTTCAGCTCGTTCAGGTCCGGACCGCAGACCACGATCTCGTCCCCGGGCACCAGCTCCGCAGAGGAGGTCACACAGGTGAAATTCACCGCGCTTTTGCCGCTGCCGCCCAGCTCAAAGGCGGCGTCACGCAGCATGACCAGCTCGAAAGCCCCGGTATCTTCCCAGGCCTCCGCCGGGTCATAGGCGTACCGCTTGGGCGTGGAGGCGCCGGCAAGCGCCTCCACCTTCCGTATGATCGGATTATACAGCTCCATCAGAACTTGATATCCACTTTCTTGCGGTCAAAGATCTTGTTGACCTGCACATAGGCCCAGCCCAGCAGCTTCTGGTCCAGGTTCCAGAAGTACACGACGAACAGTGCGCCCACGGCCACCGCCAGAATACGGATGAGCTTAAAGAGAAATTTGAAAACATTACACATATCGTAGCCTCCTTAAATGGCAAGAGGTATTCAGGCGCGGGCCATGCCCTTCTGCCGCGCGTACTCGGCGGCGCCCAGCGCGCCCATCAGCTGGGGGTCGGTCTTCAGGTCGATGACCTTCAGCTTCAGCACGTGCTCGATGGCCTGCTTCAAACCGGCATTCTTGGCGCAGCCGCCGGTCAGAGTGATGGCGTCGGTGGCGCCGGCCTTCTTGGCCATGACGAAGCAGCGCTTGGCCACGGCCATCTGGATGCCGGCGGCGATCTCGTCCATGGGCTTACCTTCGCCCACCAGGGTGATGACCTCACTCTCGGCGAACACGGTGCACTGCGCGGTGATGGGGATGACGTTCTTGGCCGTCAGGGACAGGTTGGAGAACTCGGGCAGCGTCATCTCGAAGCTGCGGGCCATGGCCTCATAGAACCGGCCGGTGCCGGCGGCGCACTTGTCGTTCATGGCAAAGTTCTTCACGGTGCCGTCGGTGTCGATGGAGATGCCCTTTACGTCCTGGCCGCCGATATCGATGATGGCCTTGACACTGGGGTCGGTGACATGCACGCCCATGGCGTGACAGGAGATCTCGGAGATATTCTCGTCGGCGAAGGGGACCTTGTTGCGGCAGCAGCCGGTGCCGATCAGATAGCCCAGCTCCTCGGAGGAGTTCAAGCCCACCTTGTTCAGAACCTCCTCCATCGCCAGCTTGGCGGAGACTTCGGAATTGATCTTGCTGCGGATGGTGGTATCCGCGCAGATCTTGCCGTTCTCATCCAGAATGACCGCCTTGGTATAAGTGGAACCCACATCACAGCCGCCGTAGTATTTCATAGTCGTAAACTCCTTTATATATGTAGTAGTTGAGAATATTACATGCAGTTTTCGTCGTCGAAATCGCAGAGGGAGGGATCGATCGGCTCGGCGCGCATGACCGTGCGCATGTACTCGTTGACCTTGTCGCGCATGGTCTTGCGGGAGACGGTGCGGGGATCCATCAGGTCATGCTCGATCCAGATCATGTGATAGCCGCGCTCGCGGCCCTGCTCGTCCAGGATGCCCTGTACGGTGGCCATGTTCTTGCAGGCCACGTTCTGGTACATGATGATGATGTTGGTGTTCCACGCCTCGCACTGGCGCCACAGCTCGTCCACCACGTTCTGGTAGCCGCCGTTGGTGTGACGGCGCATGACCATACGCTCATACAGACGCGCCAGATCGCGCAGAGCCTCCTCCTTGTCCTCTGTCTCCAGGGGCTTGGTGAAGTTCAGAGACTCCATCTCCACCAAGATGTTGATGCCCCAGCAGTTGGCCAGCCAGTTGGAGAAGTTGGCGTAGTAGTGGGCGGGGCAGCTCCACACGATGCCGCGGTAGCGCATCTTGCCCACCCACGCCTCGTCGCGGCGCTGGTAGGACTGCATCAGCAGGTCGTTGACCTTGCGGCAGGTCTTCATGACGCGCGGGTCGATACCGCCGTCCATTTCGTAGTTCCACTTGCGGAACAGCTCATAGCTGGGGCCGATGATCTGGGGATAGGCGGTCTTGTTGACCTCCCATTTCTCCAGCTCATACCGCGTCTCCTCGTTAAAGCGCTTCATGGCGGAGAAATAGGCGTCCCAGCTCCACTTGGCGCCGGTCTGCTCCTCAATGAACTTGATGCACGCCCGGATATCCTCGGCGCCCATCTGCACCGTCTCCTCGTCCTCGTAGCGGACAGGGAAGCACAGGTGGAACACGGGCAGATCGGGGAAGCGGCGGGACATATAGCTGGAGGCCATAGTGGAGCCGTCGCAGGGCATGGAGGAGGAGATAAAGCACTTGCCCATGTGGGGCAGGGCATCGATGACCAGCGCGCCGCACTCGGAGGACGGCACCGGGCAGCAGTCCGCCGGCAGGCCGAAGGACTCCACGGCGTCGATGTAGGGCACGCAGGTGAGCTGGTCGATCTCGGACACCAGGAACACCGGCATCAGCTGATAGGGGATACCCAGCAGGTCGGGGAAGCCGGCCATGATCTGGCCCATGGTCATCTCATCGAACAGAACGACCTTCTTGTTCAGCTCGGAGCTGTTGCCGTTCTTCTTATCGCACTTGGCCAGGAACACCAGATTTTCCGCCACATAGCGGAAAATGTCGTAGGTCATCAGGTGGCTCATTTTCAGGGCGTTGCCCCGTTGACCCATGGTGTTCTTATCCATGAAGCTCACGCAGCACATATAGGAGATCATCCAGCGATACCAGAACGTGGTGTTCAGGGCGGGTATCAGATCCTTGGAGAAGGTGGCCAGCAGCATGCCCCAGACCTTCAGCCAGCCGGAGAAGTCGACGAGGGTGCTCTCCACGCCGCGCCACTCCCGGCGGACAGTGGCCATGTCACCCTTACGGTACAGGGCACCCAGATGCTTTTCGCCGTTGAGCAGCAGGTCCTTGCGCTCCGCGCAGGTCATGGCGGCAACGGTCTTGGCCTCCCGTGCTACACGGTTCATATTGTCAAGGAAATGCTCCTTCTGTTTCCTGCCAAAGGCTTTCCAGTCCGTCTCCTTGATGAGATCGAGAGCGATGGAGCCAAACTCCTTCAGGTTGGCGGCCTGCGCCTTCCAGTCCATCTCAGTCTTGGCGCGGAAGAATTCGGGATTGGGAAATTTCTTCTTGTCAGCCATCAGTTGGCACCTCCGTTCTGCTTGTGGAGCTTCTTGATCTCCAGCGACTCCACAAAGGCCTGCACGCGGGTCCGCAGCTGGCCGGAGTTGCCGTTGTTGTACAGACGGTCGATGCTCAGCACCGGCCAGTCATACTCCTCATGCATGATGTGGCTCACCAGCGCACGCTCAAAGCCCCAGTAGTCGCAGTATTTCATCTGCTCATAGATGATTCCGTCAGCGTGATACTCCCGCGCCAGGCGGTCCGCCGTCTCGCGGCGCTGCTGCACCTTCTCATCGGCGATGTAGCGGGCGCACTCGGAGTGCTGCATGATGTGCATACAGATCTGGGGCAGGGCGTCCTCATCGTCCCTCAGCTCGATGATCTCCCGCCCGGGAGTGGAGCCGAAGCAGTATCGGTCGGACACTACCAGTGCGCCGCAGCCCTCGATGAGCTTCGTCAGTTGAGGGTCGTCGATCTCGCTGCCCACGATGGCCACGCGGGCACGGAAGGCGGGCTTGGGATCCGGCTTGCGCTTTTTCAGCTCCGTCAGCGTCTCCCGCAGGTAAGGCAGGATCAGGTACTTGGGACAGGTAAAGCTCACCAGGTTCAGCACGTGGAACTCATAGCCGGTGATGACCGGGTTTTCCTCCTTGCGCAGCTCGCCGATCTCGCTGATGATGGAACAGACCTCGTTGTGCTCCTTCACCGCCTGACGGATAGCGGCATCTGAGGTATCCACGCCGTACTTTTCCGTCAGGGGATCCAGCACCCGGCGGCGCATCTGCTTGACGTAAGAGTCCAGCGTGTAGTCGGTGATCTTGTAGGGGATGTCGCAGTGGGTGACAAAGAAGTTGGGCTTGTCATTCATCTGCAGAATTTCAAAGTGCTCCATGGCGCGGTTCATCATGGAACAGGCGTCCACGCCGGCCAGCGCGTCCAGGAACTGGTAGCCGCCCTCCATGCCACGCTCCACCAGGGCGCGCGCATATTCACAGGTGTAGTTGGACATATAGTAGGTAGCGATGTCCAGTGAACCGGTGCGGGGGGCGCGGAGCCGGACGGAGAAGCAACCGGGCAGGTTCAGCAGCGGCTCAGGCATATGGTAGCAGGTATAGCCGATGGCCAGCTTCCCCTCCGCCTGTGCCTGTTTTACCAGATCATTGTCGGCATTCTCCAGCAGGCTCTCGAAGTAGATCAGATGCTTCAGGTCTCTCAAGAATTACACCTCTCTCCTAATGTATTTCAATTATAAGATCTCCAGCTTGGTCAGGGCTTCGCGTGCGCCGCGGATGACAGGGGCATCCTCCGGCAGATCAAAAACACTAAGACCCTGGATATCATTGGCGGCGTGCTGTGGGTCGCTGCCGATGGTGGCCAGTATCTCCGTGCCGTTGATATGGATGTAGGGAATCAGCGCCGGGTCCGTGACCCGATTGACGATAGCGCCGCAGCGGTCGTACATCACCAGCTCGTCGGCCACCCGCTTGATGGTGTCGATGACCTGTGTACCCTTGCGGCTGGGATCGGTGATGAGCACCAGATGCGTCACCTTCTCCATCACCCGGCGGTTGATCTGCTCGATGCCGGCCTCACCGTCGATGACCACGTAGTCAAAGTCGTTGGCCAGCAGGTTGATGACCTCCTTCAGATAGGCGTTCACCTTGCAGTAGCAGCCCGCCGTTTCCGGCCGGCCGATGGCGAGAAACGAGAACCGCTGCTGCTCCACCATGGTGTCGAAAATGCGGTATCGTGCCTCACTCAGCAGCTCGATGGCCTCCCGGGGCGCACCGTCCTCCACCGAGGCCACGATGCTCTTGCGGATGTCGTCCAGCGTCTCTTTCACCTCAACGCCCAGCGCGGTGGACAGTCCCACCGCCGGGTCGGCGTCGATGGCCAGAATACGCTTGTCGGGGTACGCTTCAGTCAGCAGCCGCACAAAGGCGGCGGAGATGGAGGTCTTGCCCACGCCGCCCTTACCGGCGACGGCGATGATCTTGGGGGAGTGCTCCAACAAGTCTCACGTCCTTTCGTGTTACCCGCCGCCGTCATTTCTGACCGAAATGGCGGCTATGCCACAGAAGTACGCGGGTTTGTGCAGTATTGTTAAATTCCTAACATCATACTACCACAAATACCGGCAAATTGCAATGAAAGTTTCGGCATTTTGCTACATTTTTTGGTAGTATTGCGCCACGGGCCGGGGGAAGGGGGCGTGTATATTTTGCGGCGTTTTTACGCCTTTGCCCCTTTGACGCGGCGGCCATACCGTGCTATAATACGGGATAAAGTATTATCCCCCTCTTGAAAGGAGAGGCTTTATGCGTATCATCGATCTGGAGACCATTAACCAGGCCATGAACAACGAGACGCAGTTCGTCCTGCGCTGCGAGGAAGTATTCCACGACAAGGTGTCCTCCGCCGCGTCGGCTATCCTGTCCGCCGGGCGCGAGCGCCGCATCGTGGCGCTGACCGGCCCCTCCGGCAGCGGCAAGACCACCACCGCCATGCGCCTGCGCGACTACCTGGAAAATCTGGGCGTCAAGGTCTGCCTGCTGAGCATGGACAACTTTTTCCTGCCCCTGGACCAGCGCCCGCCGGAGGCTACCGACTGGGAGTCCCCTTACTGCGTCAACGTGGACCTGCTGGTCAGCTGCATCGGCCGCCTGCTGGACGGCGAGCAGGTGGATATTCCCTGGTACGATTTCAAGACTGGCACTACCGGCGGCTATAAGCCCATGCAGGGCGACAAGGACTGCATCGTCATTGCCGAGGGGATCCATATGCTCAACCCCCTGATTTTCGATAAGATCCGCGGCGCGGCCACCGGCATCTATGTGGCGCCCCGCACCCGTATCCTCACCAATAAGGACCGCGTGGTTCGTCCCGAGCAGCTGCGCGTGGCCCGCCGGCTCATCCGGGACTACAACACCCGGGGCCACTCCCTGCGGGAGACGGTCGAGCGTGCCGAGAGCGTCAACGCCGGCGAGGTCAACTATATCCGGCCCTTTAAGAGCAACGCCGCCATTCACATCGACTCCTTCCACGACTATGAGCCCTGTATCCTGGCCAAGTGCCTGGCCAACATCCCCAACTTCCGGCAGGAACTGACGCCGGAGTATATGCAGGAGCACGACCTCACCGACCTGGTAGAGGTGGTGGAGAGCGTCCCGCCTTTGCACACGCCTTATGTGCCGCTGAATTCCATCGTCCGCGAGTTCGTGGGCGGCAGCAGCTATGAATATTGAGCAATAAGGGAGGTATCCTAATTATGAGCAGAATCATTACCATCAGCCGTGAGTTCGGCTCCGGCGGCCGTGAGCTGGGCAAGCGTCTGGCCAAGGCCCTGGGCATTCCGTGCTACGACCACGAGATCATCGAGATGATCGCCAAGGAAAACGGCTTCAACGAGGACTATGTGGCCAACGTGGGCGAAAAGAGCATCGAAGCCGCCTATCCGCTGACCATCGGGCACCGCTTTGGTATGCAGCCCTTCCAGATCATGGAGCAGCCCATCCGCGTGGCAGTGGCCCAGCGCCAGATCATCGAGAACTTCGCCAAGCAAGGCGACTGCGTCATCGTGGGCCGGGCCGCCGATGTTATCCTCAAGGACTACGACCCGCTGAACATCTTTGTCTATGCGGATAAGGACTCCAAGATCGAGCGCTGCCAGCGCCGTGCCCCGCAGGGTGAGCATCTGACGCCCCGGGAGATCGAGTCCCATATGAAGCAGATCGACCGCAACCGTGCCCAGCACCACCAGATGTACAGCGACAGCAAGTGGGGCGACAAGGGCTCCTACGACCTGTGTATCAACACCACCAAGCGCTTTGTCAAGGATATCGTTCCGTCCATCGCCAAGTTCTGCGAGGACTGGTTCAATTCCCACGGTTAATACATAAAAGGCCCGCGCCGCGGGCCTTTTACCGCAGAGAGGAAGGAGGCTGTTCTGTGAAAGTCCGTCTCAATGACGATCCCGAGATCGTGAAAACCATCCGCGAGGGCCTGAAACGCACCGGCGGCTACTGTCCCTGCCGTCTGGCCCGCACCGAGGAGAACAGATGTATGTGCAAGGAGTTCAAGGACCAGATCGCCGACCCGAACTTCGAGGGCTACTGCCACTGCCGTTTGTACTACAAGGAGAAATAAAAAACCGGGCCGATGGCCCGGTTTTTTATTTCTTGATAAGCTCCTTCACCAGTCCGGCCACGGTCAGCACCACGCCGCCGATAAGCATGAAGTCCGCCAGGTTCCACACCAGCGCCCGTTTTTTGGCCTTTCGGTGGGGGAATTGCAGATAGTCCGTCACGCTGCCCCGCCGCAGCCGGTCCCACTGGTTGCTGATGCCGCCCAGCAGCACCGACAGAATGCCCAGCTGTGCCGCGAAGGCCCGCTTGCCCAGCTCCGGCAGCAGACACGCTGCAGCCGCCAGCCATACGCCCAGCGGCAGCCAGCGCAGCAGCTTCTCTTGCTTCTGTCCCAGCCCCAGAAAGAACCCCCGGTTCTCCAGATGGGTCAGGCGCACATACCGGCCCTCCCATTTCAGCTTCCCCGTCCGGGACAGATATTTCAATATACGGTCGGCGGCAAACAGCGCCGCCGCAATGCCGATGGCTATGTACATCCGTTACCTCCGTCCCCGCCGCACGGTAAAGCCGAACACCAGGCCGCACAGGCCGCCTACGATGTGGGCGATCTGGGAGACGTTGTCCTGCTTGAACAGTCCGTCCATGATCTCGCCGCCTAGGTAGAAGATGACCACCAGAATCAGCGTCACGGGGATCTCGCCCTTCCGCGCCGCCGTAAAGGAGGACAGCACGATCATCATGAACACTACGCCGCTGGCGCCCAGCAGCGCCGTGTGGGGAAAGAAGATAAAATTCACCAGGCCGGTGACCAGCGCCGTCAGCGCGATCATCCACACCATGGTGCCGCTGCCGTATTTCTCCTCCAGACCGGGGCCCACCAGCAGCAGGAGCAGCATATTGCCCATGTAGTGGTCATAGCCGGAGTGCCCCAGCACATGGCCGAAAAAGCGTACGTATGTCAGAGGGTCGGCCAGAGAGGACCGGTACACGGAGAAATACTGCGTCGTGGCGGCACCGTTGGTCCAGTTGCCCAGCAGCAGGGCGATCAGGCTCAGCAGGGCGAAGGATAATATCACCGGCGCGTTGAAGCGAATAATGATCTTTTTCAAGCAGGATACCTCTTTTCAAATACGTTTGAAAAGAGTATACTATACATTCAGAAAAAAGTAAACCAAGGAGGGCCTGTGCCGTGAAAAAATGGGTGAAGATCATTCTCTGCGTTCTGCTGGCGCTGTTGCTGCTGGCGGGCGGCTATGTGGCCTATGTGTTTATCGACTATCACCGTATCGGCGACCAGACGCTGACGCCGGTGCAGTCCACCGATGCCGCCCGGTCCGTCGATACGAATACGGCCTATACGGTCGTTTCCTGGAACATCGGTTTCGGCGCTTACGAGGACGACTACGGCTTTTTCATGGACGGCGGAACGGAATCCCGCGCCTGGTCAAAAGAGCGCCTGACGGCCAACATGGACGCTATCGCCGGGTACCTGAAGCAGCAGAACGCCGACTTCTGCCTGCTGCAGGAGGTGGATATCGGTTCCACCCGTACCTACCATGTGGACGAGCGCGAGCCGCTGTATGCCGCCCTCTTCAACAAGAGCAGCGTTTTCTGCCAGAATTACGACTCGCCCTATCTTCTGTATCCCCTGACCGCTCCCCACGGAGCCTCCCGGTCCGGCCTGCTGACCTTCTCTCCGGCGAATATCACCGCAGCTGACCGCGTGGAGCTGCCGGTGGAGTCCGGCTTTATGAAGCTTCTGGACCTGGACCGCTGCTACTCTGTCAGCCGTGTCCCCGTCTCCGGCGGCGGTGAGCTGGTGCTCTACGACCTGCACCTCTCTGCCTACACCAGTGACGGTACCATCGCCACGGAGCAGCTGGCGCTGTTGCTGGCGGATATGCAGGCGGAGTACGAAAAGGGCAGCTGGTGCGTGGCCGGCGGCGACTTCAACAAGGACCTGCTGGGGGACTCCTCCGCCTATTTCGGCGCGGCGGAGCAGGAATATTCCTGGGCGCAGCCCATACCGGAGGGCGTGTTCGACAGCTATGATGTGCAGCTGGTGGCGCCACTGGACGAGAACGATCCGGTGCCCTCCTGCCGCAACGCCGACGGTCCATACCACGACGGCCAGTATGTCCTCACCGTGGATGGCTTCCTGGTCACCCCCAATGTTGCCGTGGACAGTGCCGCTGTTTTGGATACAGGCTTTGCCTACTCCGATCACAACCCGGTACAGATGACGTTTACCCTGCAAAAGTAAGCAAAAGCACCCCGTCCCGGGGTGCTTTTTTCACCGTAAAGCAGGAAGGTGCGCGTCTATTCATAAAAATTTTGAAAAGGGGGTTGCAAAGATGTCCGTTATGTGGTAACATACGTCCATCAATTAGATACAGCCCGATGAACCGCCCGGAATGGAAAGACCGGATGGGGAGGGAACTCTGGAGAATCCCATTCAGTTGGGTGCCGAAGGTGCAAGGCGCGCGAGCGCCGAATCTCTCAGGCAAAAGGACGGAGCAGACGAGTTTTTCGCTTGACCAGACTTCTCCAGAGTTGCCGTTTTCCGGCAGCTCTATTTTTTATGCAAGGAGAGAAAGCGTATGTTAGAAAGTGTATTGTTCCCCATCGTATCCAAGATCAACGAGGACCTCAGCAACTATATCCTCATCTTCCTGCTGGTGGGTGTGGGCCTGTGGTACTCTATCAAGACCCGCTTTGTCCAGGTCCGTTGCTTCGGCGAGGGCATGAAAAAGTTTTTCGGTGAGATGAACCTCCGCGGCGGCGCCCAGAAAAGCGGCATGACCTCCTTCCAGGCGCTGGCCACCGCCATCGCCGCCCAGGTGGGCACCGGCAATATCGTGGGTGCCTCCGGCGCCATCCTCACCGGCGGCCCCGGCGCCATCTTCTGGATGTGGATCATCGCCTTCTTCGGCATGGCCACCATCTATGCCGAGGCTACCCTGGCCCAGAAGACCCGTATCGTTGAGCCTGACGGCAACATCAAGGGCGGCCCGGTCTACTACATCACCACGGCGTTCAAGGGAGGCTTCGGAAAGTTCCTGGCGGGCTTCTTCGCCGTCTCCATCATCCTGGCCCTTGGCTTCATGGGCTGCATGGTCCAGTCCAACTCTATCGGCTCCACCATGCAGACGGCTTTCGGCATCCCCTCCTGGATCGTGGGTATCGTCCTGGTCATCATCTGCGCCATCATCTTCCTGGGCGGTGTGCAGCGTCTTGCCGCCGTCACCGAGAAGCTGGTCCCCATTATGGCCGGTATCTTCCTGCTGGGCGGTCTGGTGATTCTCTGCGCCCGCATCAAGTACGTCCCTTCCACCTTCGGCATGATCTTCAAGTATGCCTTCCAGCCCCAGGCCATCATCGGCGGCGGTATCGGCTACGCCCTCAAGACCGCGATCTCCCAGGGTGCCAAGCGCGGCCTCTTCTCCAATGAGGCCGGTATGGGCTCTACGCCCCACGCCCACGCCCAAGCCAATGTGGCCCACGCCCACGATCAGGGTGTCGTGGCCATGATCGGTGTGTTCATCGACACCTTCATCGTCCTGACCCTGAATGCCCTGGTCATTATCTGCACCCTGTACACCGCTGACGGCCCTCTGGCCAACGGCTACTTCGGCGATATCACCGCCACCCTGGGCAAGACCAACCTGGCCCAGACGGCTTTCGGCTCCGTATTCGGCGCCAGCCTGGGCGCCAAGTTCGTGGCCATCTGCCTGCTGTTCTTTGCCTTCTCCACCATCCTCAGCTGGAACCTGTTCGGTAAGATCAACGCCAACTACCTTTTCGGCCGCAAGAACAGCAAGCTCTGCAACGTGATCTACACCGTTATCGCCTTGGTATTCATCTTCCTGGGCACCGTCTCCGGCAGTGACTTCGTCTGGGAAGTCACCGATATGTTCAACAACTTCATCGTCCTGCCCAACGTTATTGCTCTCTTCGCCCTCACCGGCATGGTCATGGCCAGCCTCAACGAGGTCAACAAGGGTAAGCAGCTGAAGGTCTGAGTAAGCAGGGG
>OGGW01001122.1_pt1 | contig 21947 bp, 25 predicted proteins | sample 1571291 | NCBI WGS metagenome assembly OGGW01 (sample SAMEA2582028, study PRJEB24529) | metagenome | biome: Human gut stool | place: China | collected 2011 | reverse complement strand
TGGCCGACTACGCTGAGAAGCTGCTGCCCGGGCGCGGCGGCATCGGGCGGTACCCCAAGGACGCCGCCCACCCGAAGCGCTCTACCGGCTGGGTACATATCGACACCCGGGACAACAAGAGCCGGTGGACCATGTAAAGGAGTGAAGAAAATGAAGGATACTATTTGCACCGCGATCGGCATCATCGGCGGTGTCATTGCCTCGCTGTTCGGTGGCTGGGACACTGCCCTGCAGACGCTGGTCATCTTTATGGCCATCGACTACATCACCGGTCTGGTGGTGGCAGGCGTATTCCACGCCAGCCCCAAGACCAAGACCGGCGCACTGGAAAGCAAGGCTGGCTGGAAGGGCCTCATCCGCAAGGGCGAGACGCTGCTCATCGTGCTGGTGGCCTGCCAGCTTGATGCTGTCATCGGCGGCAGCTTCGTCCGCGACGCGGCGATCATCGGCTTTTCGGCCAACGAGGCCATCTCCATCGTCGAGAATGCTGGCCTGATGGGTCTGCCCATTCCCGCAGCCATCACCAAGGCCATCGACATCCTCAAGCAGCGGGCCGAGACGCCCGAGAAAGGCAAGGATTGAAATGAAAAAGAAGATCTCCGCCGGTACTCTGACCCGTACCGCAGCGCTGGGCCTCGCCCTGACAAATCAGCTGCTCAGTGCAGCGGGCAAGCCCGTGCTGCCCATCGACAATGCCCAGCTCGAACAGATGATCTCCACCAGCTTCACCGTCGGTGCAGCACTGGCCGCATGGTGGAAGAACAACAGCTTTACCGCCGCCGCCATCGAAGGTGATAAGCGGATGAACAGCCTGAAGAATCAGGTTCACTGAATGAAAGGAGTAACCGAATATGAATGAGTTTACGAGAAGCCTGCTGTACGTCGCCCTGCTGGTCTGCGTCCCCATCGTGACCGCCTGCATCCAGAAAGGCATTGCCAGTTGCCGTTGATGCAATCAACGCCCAGACTCAGAACATCAAGGCGCAGCGGCTCGTCCGGGAAATCGGCGATGCCGTTGCCAATGCCGTGGCCGCGATGAACCAGAGATACGTCAACGACCTCAAAGCCGCCGGGACGTTCAATGAGGCGGAGCAGAAGGAAGCCCTGATGCGGGCCGTGTCTGCTACCCTGAAAAGCATGAGCAGCGACGCGTAGGACTACATCAAGAGCAACTTCGGCGATACGACCCAGTACCTCGAAAATCGTATTGAGGCCCAGATCGACGCCAACCACGTCGCCGCCAAACAGGCCGCTGCCAAGGCTACGCTGAATCTGGGCTGAGTCAGCGCAAAGTCAGCGTAAAATGAAAAAATCCCCCGTATTTGACCCATAATAAGGCAAATATGGGGGATTTTTTGTTGTTAGTGTCTAAAATATGTGCTATAATAATCTTGAAAGCACCATAGTATATCGGTATAATTATAGAACTGTTAAGTCGGTGGCATGTATGAAGAATGTAACCCTGCTTGAGCGGCAATTGCAGAATGCGATATCTGCTAAAGCGCATATCCCTGTTTTCTTTCCGGATGGAAAATCCTGTATATTTTATGGAAATCAGCAGGTGTTGACAGTCGATACGGTCTCCGAACTCATCGCGGGGCTTTTTCTTACCGTTCACAGCAACAGCCTGCTTTCATCAATTATAATTGCATTTCCGAACGGCGTGTTCGACGAAAAATTCACATACGTTTTGTTAGAGTGTTACCTAGAACATATCATTGCTGACCACGGTATATCTGTACGATTGCTTTACAATAAGAAAGAAACGAATATTTTTACCGATGGCATCGGGCAGTCGCCCCTATGTGCCCTAGAGAAATCCACACAGTCTAGCATGGATTTTGTCCGTCAATTTAGATTTGACGTTGGCAAGAATTACTATCGTAAGCTTTTTTTAGCAAATGAAAATTCTGACGAAACATTGTCGTCGGCAATTACAACGTTGTGTTTGTTCTTTGAGGGGCTTGGAATTACAAAGACTCGCAGCGACTTGCTTTCTGAAGTTGCTGTAGAACTTGTTGGAAATGCGCTTGAGCATAGTTGCTCAGATTGTTTTCTTGATATTGATGTGACGCCACGCGACTATGTTCGCCGGAATAATCCAAATGGACCAAAGTATTACGGCGTAAATATTTGCGTTGTTAATTTTTCGCCGACCTTGCTTTCGTCTCAAATACAATCAAAGCTATGTGTCAACCCCGAGTTGCGCGATAAGAGTGACAGCGCCCGGTATTGGCGATTGCGTAAAATCTATATGTATCACAGACGGTTTTTCAGGGAAGACTATGGCGATGACGAATTTTTCATGTTAAGCGCTTTCCAAGATCGCATATCCGGCAGACCGAACGAATATCTTACCGGCGGAACCGGACTTCCGACCTTGATAAAATGGCTTGAGACTTAGGCCGATAGCAACAACTGTTATGTGCTTTCGGGACGACGAAAGATGCAATTCTTACAGCCGCTTTTGGAGTATGATGCAGAACATTGGATTGGAATGAATCAGGAGCATGACTTCCAGCATTGTGCTCCGGATAAGAATGTTTTTTTGCCATTTCCGATATATTTTCCCGGAACCGCATATAACCTGAATTTCGTGATGGAGACGGAGGAATGACTATGATTGAACAAAGGATTGCTCTTGAGATAAAGGATAAGAGTTTGACAAAGCTCGCTGGAAATAGCTACGGTCGAAAACTGTTCAATGAACAAGTCAATGGAAAAATCGACCTTGAACAGCCGTTTGTAATTGAATTCCCGGAGCAAATCGATTATCTGGCATCTTCGTTCATTCAGGGCTTTTTTGGGAAAATCTATACTGAAATCGGGCGGGAAGGAATGGAAAAGAACTTCGATATTATTGCTCCCAAAATCGACAGTCCCAAAAGAGCCGTTCTTAATCGATTGATGCTTATGTAAAGGGCGGTGCAGTAAATGATTGACATTATTTCTGCTGCTCTGTCTCTTTTTGCAATCGTAGTATCCATCTATGCTGCGTTTACAGCGAATAAATCGGCTGCTGCTGCGATTCGCTCTAGTAATTGCGGTGTTATTTTTGATGACTACCTCATCAAGAAAATTCCGCAGGCCAGAACGACGCTTAGGTTTGATGATAAAGGCATTTTATGCAATGGAAACAATCTCTGTGATGCCTTGGCTGACATGAGTATGGCTGCACTCTTTTACAGGTACGACGATAAAATATTTTTTGATAAGCTGGTAAAGGAATGCAGCTCGCTTGAAGATTTGATTGTCGAAGCAGGAAATAAGCCAAAGCGATTTGAAGACAATCAGCATGAATTCTGGCAAGCGGTTCAAAAATCCTTGGAATCAATTTACCGGCTTATCGATAAAAAGCGCGTCGGTGGCAAATTATAAATCCTACATAGAAAATCCCCTGTTGGCAATGAAAGCTAGCAGGGGATTTTTTTGTTTGTTAGAACTTCATCAGCGCAAGTATATGCCTCATTTCTTCCGTTGCGGCTTGAATCTCACCGCAGAGCTGTTCAACCTCTGCAACGCAGCTGACCAAGTCAAGTGTCTTGATATGTTCGATTTTGCGCCCTATATCTGAGAATTTTTGTCCAACGCGACCCAGCTGTTCTTCTGGAAAGTTCATACATCCACCGTTCTGTCCTTTTTCTCAAACCGATTTCACGACAATTATCTATTACTTAATTCATTGAAAATTTTGCCCCAAACCCTTAATTCTCGATTTTGAGCACCTCATATTGCGGTTTTTGTTGCGGTTTTCTTCGCACGCGTCAGCTTAAATAAGAAAAAATCCTACAAATCAGCCAAATTTTGACGTTGATTTGTAGGATTTTTGGAGCTACTGATCCGATTCGAACGGACGACCTGCTCATTACGAGTGAGCTGCTCTACCGGCTGAGCCACAGTAGCACATTGCGATCTCTGCAACGTGTGATATTTTACCATAAAAGCCGGGAGCTGTCAAGATTGATTCGCAACTTTGTCCCCCTGTGTTTGATTCGGCTCCTTTGCAAAGACGCGGCTCAGCTCACAGACCACAAAGCAGCAGCCGAGAAACACCAGCAACGCACAGTCGGGCGGGAGGCGGCGCATCGTGGTCACGCGGCCGCACAGGCTGCTGAACGTCTCCTGCGCCCGCTGAGGAAGGAGAAGGTAAAATACCAACAGCGAAAGCGGCAGATGGAGCAGCCGGGCGCGGTAGAGCGGGCGGAGGGTCATCTCGGGCGGGCAGATGGTCCGCACCTGCATCAGAACAGAAAGCCCCTGCACGCTCAGCGCTGCGCAGCACAGCATACTGGCGAACCGGCCGCTTTTCGCAGCCAGGTCACAACCGGAGCAGACCTCCAAAAGCATCGCGCATAAAACGCCTGCACCGGAGGGCAATGCTTCCCCCGCTCCTGCGGCCAGCATCCGGAAAAACAGGACGAAGCCGCAGAGCTTGAGGTAGGTCTGGGCCGCCTGCGCGATGATGCCGTCCAGCCGGAGAGGCTGCGAAGCGGTCGGGACAGCGGGGTGCGCCATTGACCCAAGCGTCCCTCCCAGCCGCGCCAGAAGCGCTGCGGACAGATAGCCCGCCGCCACCTGTGCAAGGAACAGCAGGACGCCCAGCTCTGCACTTCCCAGCATGGACTGCCCGACGGCCAGTATCACAAAGGACGGGCCGGAACAGACACAGGCCGGGAGGAGCGCATCGGCCTCCCGCGCGGTGAGCTGCCCGGAGCGGACGGCCCCGGCGGCGGCACTTGCTGCGGGGGCAAAGCCGCCCAGAGAGCCGATGAGCAGCACCCGCCCAGCCGCCGGAGCGCGGACCCCGATGAGCCTTGCAACTGGGCAGAAGGGCAGCCCCAGCACATCCGCCGCCGGACATTGGACGAGCAGCGTGGACACGATGAGGAACGGGAACAGCGAGAGCAGCAGCGGGCCGCCGCAGAGCGCCAGCCCCTCCCGCAGGGCCTGTGTGCAGGCATCCGGCGCGGCAAACGGCAGCAGACCCGCGGCCAGCGCCATCAAAAAATACCCCACGCCCCGGATTTTCTCTTTCTGAATCATACGCGCACCCTCCATTTCCATATATATGTGGTAATTGGCAGCGGTTTGCATGGCGGGAGGGAGCAGCGTGGGAAGGAAACGAAAGCAAACACATTCCCTGCGCGGCTGGTTCCGGCGGATGTTCCGTCAGCCGCCCGGGGACTTCTACGGACGGGCTTCGGTCTACCTGAGCGGCAGAAGGATGGAGATCGAGCAGTTCCGGCGCATCCGCTCCTACGAAGAAGGCAAGCTCTGCCTCGAGCTGGGGCGCGGCACTCTGACGGTCTACGGCGATGATTTGAAGATAGAGACCCTCTCCGCCCGGAGGCTCACCCTGCGGGGGCAGATCTTGCGGACCGATTTTTCAAAGGAATAGGAGCTTTCTATCATGGAATGGATTCAGCTCTGGGCGGGCATCACCTTTGCGGCGCAGAACGGCGATGTCGAAGGTCTGCTGACTGCTGCGGCCGCAGGCGGGCTGCACCTCTCCGACATCGTTCCCCGGCCCGGCGGGTTCTCGGCCCGGTGCGCCGCATGGCATTATCGGAAACTGGCCGCTCTGGCCCGCAGACGGCGGGTGCGGCTGCGCATCCAAAAACGGCGGGGTCTTTTCTTTTGCATCCGTCCCCTTCTCCGGCGGCGGGGGCTCTGGGCCGGATGCCTTGTCTTTCTCCCTCTGCTGCTCTGGCTGCAGGGCTTTGTCTGGTTCGTCGAACCGGTGGGCCTGACGCCCGGCCAGCAGGCGCGGGCCGCCGTCGTCCTGTGGGAGGCAGGGCTTTTCCCGGGAAATGCCGTCACACAGGAAAAGCTCACCGCCGGAGAATACGCCCTGCTCCAGAGCGGTGAGTTTTCCTGGGCCAGCCTCAACTTTATGAAGGGAAAGCTGGTGGCGGAAGCGGCTGCGGCTAAACCGGTGCCGGACATCGCGGCCGGGACGCTCCACGGCCTCCGGGCCAGGGTTTCCGGCACGGTCGTTCGCACCAACCTCGTCAGCGGGACGATGCTCGTCGTCCCCGGCCAGGCCGTAGAAGCCGGTCAGGGCCTCATCGGGACAGCCCGCGCCGAACGGGACGGAACGCTCATCTTTCAGCCTGCGGCGGGCAGCGTCCGGGCGCAGTTCGAGTGGGAAAACGAGCAGGATATTGCCCTGATGCTGCCCATCGAACAGCTCACAGGGCAGCAGGCCGTGCATCGGACGCTGTTCTGGGACGGCCATGCGATTGCTCTGCCCTCCCTGCATCCTGCTCCGGGCAAGGCAGAGGCCGCAGCCGTCGTCCGGCACTTCCAGCCAGAAGCCTTCGGGCTTCCTATTCCTGTTTTTATCGAAGAAACGACATATTATTACAAAGCTTCCACCGATTTGGAGCGGACCGAAGAGCAGGCTCTGGCCCTCGCAAGGCTGCAAAGTAAACAAGCTTTACAGCAAAATTGGCCTGATTTTGAGCTTCTGGCCCGCAAAGAGGACGTCTCCGTCGAAGAAAACACCCTCCACTACCGGGTCGTCTACACCATCACCGCCGACATCTGCAAATGAAAACGCCGCACAGCCCCGAGCACATCTGCTCCGGCCATGCGGCGATTTATAATTATGGATTTTTGTTACTTCTCTTCCGGGGTCGTCTCGGCCAGAAGCTCGTTCAGGTCGAACTCATACTTCGTGTGACAGAAGTGGCAGACCACCTCACACTTCGGGTCTTCGTCCCGGAGCTTTACCAGCTCTTTGCGGCCAAGGCTGAGGAGCATATCCTTCGTGCGCTCCTTGCTGCAGTCGCACTGATACTTCACCTCGCGGGTATCGAGGACCTGCGGGTCGAAGCCTGCCATTGCCAGCTCCATCATATCCTGCGGGGTCTTCCCTGCCCGGAGCATCTCGGTGACGGAAGGCATGGCGGCGATGTTCTGCTCCAGACGGGTGATCTCGGCATCGGTCGCGCCCGGCAGGAGCTGCAGCAGATAGCCGCCGGCGCAGGCGATGGACAGATCCTTGTCCACCAGAACGCCCAGCGCACACACGGTGGGGATCTGCTCGCTGTAGGCGTAGTAGCTGGTGATGTCCTCGGCGATCTCACCGGACACCAGCGGCACCTGACCCACTGTCGGCTCCTTCTGGAGCTTGTTGTCCCGGATGACGGTCAGAACGCCGTCTTTGCCGACTGCGCCGCCCACGTCCAGATGTCCGTTCTCCTTTGCGGGAAGCTCGACCAGCGGGTGGTCGATGCAGCCTTTGACGTTGCCGTGTGCGTCGGTGCAGGCGATGACGACGCCGGCCGGGCCGCCGCCGGACACGCGCAGGGTGATGGAGTCGCCATCATCCTTGAGCATCGCACCCATCAGGGAGACACCGGTGAGCAGACGGCCAAGGGCTGCGCTGCAGGTGGCACTGGTGGTATGCAGCTTTTCTGCCGTGCGGACGATCTCAGTGGAGTCCACGCCGCAGAACACGACACCGCCGTTTTCAGAAATGCCGCGGATAAGATTCGACATATTATTGTTCCTCCAGTTGGGTATACTGTTTGACTGCGCAGAAGAAATAGCGCTCGCTCTCGTCGGTCAGAGGGCCAAAGCTCTCGCCGTCGCAGACGCTTTCCAGCGCAAAACCATGCTTTTCCAGCGCGGCGCGGATGGTGTCGAGGTCGTAGGTGTACTCGTAGAACTGCTCGTGGAAGTGCTCCCCCGTCTCGCGGTAGTCGATGTCCACGCTGATCTCCACCCGGCGGTCGGCGGCGCTGTAATGGTTGCGCCAGACGCAGGAGGCGTCCTCTTCTTCAAACGTAAAGACGTTTTCGCCCAGCACGTTCCGGTGCTTATAGGGCGTGTTCATATCGAACAGGAGCACACCGCCTTTTTCCATAAAGAAACCGGCGTTGGCGATGGCTTTGTCCAGGTCCGGGATGTGGTTGAAGGTGTCGAAGGTGGACACCGCACCCCGGATGGTGCCGTAGAGGTCGAGCTTGAGCAGGTCCTGCCGCAAAAGAAGCAGGCCGCCGGAAAGGCCCAGCTGCTCCGCCTTGTCCCGGACGACGCAGAGCATCTCCTCCGACTGGTCGATGCCGATCATATCGTAGCCCGCCTGCGTGAGCATCAGGGTCAGCTCTCCTGTCCCGCAGCCCAGGTCTGCGAGGATGCCGTCCTGGATGCCGTGGGCTTCCAGCTCTTTTTTGATGTGGGCATACAGGGCCTCGTAGTCGGCCTCGCCGTTGAACTCATCGTAAAAATAAGCAAATTCGTTGTAAGCCATTGCGTTACTCCGCGTCCTCTGCGTTTGCCTCGTACTCGGCGGCGACGGCTGCGTTCAGCACAGCCTGCAGCTCCGGGATGCCGTAGCCGCTCTCGCCGCTGGTCAGCACCACCTTCTGGCAGCCGTAGGGCAGGCAGAGCTTTTCGAACTCCTCCTGCGTCTGGGCCAGCTGGCTCTTCTTGAGCTTGTCGGCCTTAGTCAGGGCCACGACGAAGGGAATGTTGTGGTAGTGGAGATAATGCAGCATCTGGATGTCGTCGGCGCTGGGGGCGTGACGGCAGTCGATGAGCTGGACCAGCAGGGTGTGGTGGCGCTGAGCTTCGAAGTAGCTGTTGATGAGGTCGTCCCAGCGCTCACGGTCGGCGTTGCTCACCTTGGCATAGCCGTAGCCGGGCAGGTCCACGAAGTAGCAGTCATCCACCGCGTAGAAGTTGATGGTAGCCGTCTTGCCCGGCGTGCTGGACACGCGGGCGAGATTCTTGCGGTTGCAGAGCTTATTGATGAGGCTGGATTTTCCCACGTTGGAGCGGCCGGAGAAGCTCAGCTCCGGGCGGTCGCTCTCGGGCAGCTGGCTGGAAATGCCGTAGCTTGCAATGAAATCCGCTTTGTTATAGTTCATGGAGCTTTCCTTTCTTTGATAAATGCCATCTATCCCAACTCCTTCAGTCATCGCTTACGCGATGCCAGCTCCCTCAGTGAGGGAGCCTCTAGCGAAGAGGAAAAGCTTTCCGGTATGCCAAAGCCTCCCTCCTTGAGGGAGGGGGACCGCGTCAGCGGTGGAAGGAGTTCTTTTCCCTCAGCAGACCGCGCCCGGCTGCGGCTTTTCAGCCGTCTGCGGCAGGGCCGCAGCCTCAGCGGGCTTTACCTTCCTAGTGCGGGGGTGGCCCGCAGACACCGTCTTGGGCTTGAGGAGGGCTGCAGCGAGGACCTGCGACAGGTTGGACATGGGCAGGAACTCGATGTTCTTCTTGACCTCGTCGTCCACCTCGTACAGATCGGACAGGTTATCCTTCGGGATGAGGACGGTCTTCATCCCCTCGCGGTAAGCGGCCATACTCTTCTCGCGGAGGCCGCCGATGGGCAGCACATTGCCGTGGAGGGTGATCTCGCCGGTCATGGCCACATCGCCCCGCACCGGGATGCCGGACAGGCAGGAGATGAGGGCCGTGGTCAGGGTGACGCCGGCAGAGGGGCCGTCTTTGGGGACCGCGCCCTCCGGGGCGTGGATGTGCAGGTCGCACTTCTTGAGGCGCTCGGAGTCGATGCCGTACTCGGCGGCATGGACGCGGGCATAGGTGATGGCCAGCTGGGCGCTCTCCTTCATCACGTCGCCCAGAGAACCGGTGACAGTGATCTTGCCGCTGCCGTTGTCGATGACCTGCACCTCGATGGGCAGGGTCTCGCCGCCGATGCTGGTCCATGCCAGACCGTTGGCGATGCCGATGGCATTGGTGCGGTTGAGGAACTCGGGCTTGACCATGCGGGGTCCCAGCAGCTTTTCGAGGCCGGTGCCGGTGACGGAGACATTCTCCGCCTCGCCGGAAGCAATTTTCCGGGCGCACTTGCGCAGGACGCTGGTGATGGTGCGCTCCAGATTGCGGACGCCGGCCTCGCGGGTGTAGCCGTCGATGATGCCGTAGAGGGCGCTCTGGGAGAAGGTGACCTTGCCGGTCAGGCCGCAGGCATTCAGCTGCTTGGGGACCAGATGCTTCCGGGCGATGTTGTACTTTTCCACCCGGGTGTAGCTGGGCAGCTCGATGACGTCCATGCGGTCGCGCAGCGGGCCGGGGATGGCGCTGAGGTCGTTGGCCGTGGTGATGAAGAGCACATGGCTCAAATCAAACGGCATATCGATGAAATGGTCGTTGAAGGTGCTGTTCTGCTCGGGGTCGAGGGCTTCCAGCAGAGCGGCCGCCGGGTCGCCCCGGAAGTCGCCTGCCAGCTTGTCGATCTCGTCCAGAAGCATCAGGGGGTTCGAGCTCTTGGCAGAGATCATGGCGTTGATGATCTTGCCGGGCATCGCGCCGATGTAGGTGCGGCGGTGGCCGCGGATCTCGGCCTCATCCCGCACGCCGCCGAGGCTGATGCGGACATACCTGCGGTTCAGGCTCTCGGCGATGGAGCGGGCGATGCTGGTCTTGCCGACACCCGGAGGGCCGACGAGGCAGATGATCTGGCCCTTCACGTCGGGGGCCAGTTTGCGGACGGCCAGCACCTCGAGGATGCGGTCCTTGACCTTCTTCAGGCCGTAGTGGTCCCGGTCCAGCACCCGCTGGGCCTTGGCGATGTCCAGATCGTCCTCGGTGAAGGTGTTCCAGGGCAGGTCGAGGCAGGTATCCAGATAGGTGCGGATGACCGTGCCTTCCTGATTGCTGCTCTGCATCTTGGAGAGGCGGTCCACCTCTTTGAGAAGCTTCTTTTCCCGGTCCTCGTCCAGATGGAGGGCCGTGATCTTCCGGCGGTACTCCTCGGCCTCGGCGGTGGTATCGTCGTCCTCGCCCAGCTCCTCGCTGATCATGTGGAGCTGCTCGTGGAGGTAGTAGTCGCGCTGGTTCTTGTCCATCGCCTCGTCTACCTTCTGGGCGATCTCCTTATCGATCTCGAGCATCCGGCGCTCCCGGTGCATCTTCTCGATGAGCAGATGCAGACGGCCCATCAGGGTGCCTTCGTCCAGAATGGCCTGTTTATCCTCAAAGCGGAACAGGAGGTTGGCCGGGATGTACTCGGACAGGAAAGCGGCGTCGGTGCTGGTGGTGATGGCAAACACCACGTCCTTGCCGATGTGGGGGTTCAGAGCCAGCAGGTCGTCAAAGCTCTTTTTGACGTTGCGGACGAGGACATCCGCCTCCGGCAGCTCCTCGGGCTTCGCCATCTTGACCGGGGCCGGGCGGACGGTGGCCAGCAGGAAGCTGCCGTCGTCCTCCATCTCGGAGAGTCTGGCGCGGTATTTGCCTTCGACCAGGATGCGGACGAGGTCGTCCGACACCCGCATCACCTGCTTGACCTCGGCCACGACGCCGTAAGTATAGAGGTCGGCGGCCTTGGGGTCTTCGACCTTCATCTCTTTCTGTGCCACGAGGAAGACGTCAGAGTTGTTGCTGACGGCCCACTCCACGGCGGCGATGCTCTTCTCGCGGCCCACCTCGAAGTGGAGCAGATTGTTGGGGAAGACCACCAGCCCGCGCAGGGCGATGGCCGGAAGGTGGAGGACGCTCCGCTCCACCTTGACCGTAACTTTTTCAGACATAGTACAAAACCTCCCAGCCGTCCCTCGGATGCGAGTCATCCATAAGGGCGGCTTTTTTGTAGGGTCATATCAAATCTATCATTTTATTATAGCGAAAAATGTTTGCAGATGCAACTGTTCAGCGCTTTTCCCGGGTGTTGTAGCCCAGTCTGCCCAGTGCGGGCAGGATGGCCCGGAGGGTCAGGGACGTGAGGGCGCCCATGACGAGGCCCAGCACCAGCATCACCGGCGCATAGTACAGCGACATGGCCGAGGACAGGATGAGCCCCGCGCCAAGCAGCTGGCCGATGTTGTGGGACAGTGCGCCGCAGACCGACAGGATGAACCATGTGGGCCGGAACGGGAGCTTATAGTAGAGCACCCACATCACCAGCAGGGACAGCAGTCCGCCGCAGAGCGAGAGGAAGCCTGCCGTCCAGCCGGAGACGAGAAAGACGAACAGCGCCTTGAGCAGGTCGAGATAGAGCGCCTGCCGCGCCCCCATGAAGAACAGTGCATACATCACCACGATGTTCGCAAGGCCCAGCTTCATGCCCGGAGCAAGGCCCGGGATGACCAGTGTGCCTTCGATGAAGGAAAGCGCCATCGCCAGCGCGAACAGCAGGCCGGAAAGTGCGATCTCGTGTGTTTTCTTCGGGTCATGGTTTCGGTTTGCCATCGGCTCTCCCCCTTTGCTGCATCGGTTATTCTTCGCCGCCGGCGGTCTGCTCGTACTGCTCCTGCTCCTCGACGGCAGCTTCCCATGCGGCGAAAAGCTCGTCCTGATGGAAGCGCAGGTCGCTGAGCTCGTCGCTCTTTTCCCGCAAAAGCTGGGGGTCGTTGTAGACTTCCGGCGAGTTTATCTCGTTTTCCAGCTCCACTTCGCGGGCGCCGCAGGCTTCCATCTCGTCCTCGCAGGCTTTGATCTTGGCGCGCAGCTCGGCCCGGCGGCGGCGCTGCTCTTTGCCGTAGCCCGCCTTGGCGGGTTCGCTGCTCTTCTCGGCCACGGGGGCGGGAGCGGCACGGCCCATCAGGGCGTCATAGCTGGGGTAGATGACCGCCTTGCCGTCCTCGAGGTAGAGGATGGGGCAGGCCAGACTGTTCATCAGGTGGCGGTCATGGGTGACGAGGAGCAGCGTGCCAGTGTAGGCCATCAGCGCCTCGGTCAGGTTCTCGCGGGTGTAGATGTCCAGATGGTTGGTAGGCTCGTCCAGGAACAGCAGGTTCGGGCGTTCCAGCACGATCTCTGCAAAGCGCAGTCGGGCCAGCTCGCCGCCGGACAGGGCCTCGCAGGGCTTGAAGACCGTCTCGCCCCGGAAGCCCAGCTTTGCCAGATGGCTGCGGACTTCCAGCTCGGTCATCCGGGGGTACTTGTTCCAGATGACGTCGATGACGCGGCCCGCGCCGATGCGGTTCTGCTGCTGGGCGAAGATGCTGGGCCGTGCGCCGGTGCCAAGGCGCACCATGCCGCCGGAGGGGCGGCGCTTGCCGTCCAGCACCTGCATCAGGGTGGATTTGCCTGCGCCGTTGGGGCCGGCGATGATGAGCCGCTGGCCGCGGCAGACCGTATAGGTGAAGGGCTCCAGCAGGGTGCGGCCGCCGATCTGAATGGTCAGGTTCTTGAGCAGCACCAGCTCATTCCACGGCTCCACGTCGTATTCGAAGCGGAACTTGAGCTGGTTGGTCTCGTCCTGAGGGGCCTCGGTGATCTCCAGCTTTTCCAGCTGCTTGCGGCGGCTCTGGGCCATCTTGGTAGTGGAGGCGCGGACGAGGTTGCGGTCGATGTAGTCCTGTAATTTTTCGGCCAGCGCCACGTCGGCGTCGTGCTGCTTCTGGCGCAGGGCGTCGGCGGCTTCCTTCTGGGGCAGATAGGCCGAGAAGTTGCCCTTATAGGTGGTCATGGTCTGGAACGAGACTTCCCAGATCCTGGTACAGACGTTGTCGAGGAAATAGCGGTCGTGGCTGACCACCAGAACGGCACCGGAGTAGCCCTTGAGGTAGTTTTCCAGCCACTCCATGGTGGCGAAGTCCAGATGGTTGGTGGGCTCGTCCAGAATGAGGACGTCCGGCTTCTCGAGGAGGAGCTTGGCCAGACGGAGACGGGTCAGCTCACCGCCGGAGAGGACGCCCACGTTCTTGCTCCAGGTATCCTGCGCAAAGCCCATGCCGGACAGCACCTTCTTGATGTTGACGTCCATGTTGTAGCCGTCGGCGGCGTCGATGATGTTCTGCAGTTCGTCGTGCTTTTCGAGAAGGGCGGCGTCGTCGGGAGAGGCCGCCATCTTCTTTTCCAGGATCTGCATCTGGGCCATGGCGTCCAGCACAGGGGCGAAGGAAGAGCGCATCTCCCCGTAAATATCCAGCGTGACATCAAGCTTTGCGTTCTGCTCCAGATAGCCCAGCGTCACGCCGTGGGTCACGCTGAACTCGCCGTCATAGTCGGTGTAGACGCCGGTCAGAATTTTGAGCAGGGTCGTCTTGCCTGCGCCGTTCTGGCCCACGATGCCGATGCGGTCTTCTTTTTCCACGCTGGCGCTCACGTCGTGCAGGACGACTTTCTCGCCAAAGCTCTTTCCGAGTTTTTCCAAATGAATCAGCATATCGTTCTTCCGTGTTCTTTTCCAGTAGGGTGGATAGAGACATTCCCGCCGTTACAGCTGATGACGGCGGTGCTTGAGGCCGAGGTTTGCCAGCTCTTCCGGCTCCATCACCAGCGGGTAGAGCTCTTCCAGCGAGGCGATCTCGTAGGTGGGGCTCACCTTGCCCGGGTTCTCGGCGTGGCCGGGGTTGAACCAGCAGGTGTCGAGGCCCGCGTTCACGCCGCCCTGAATGTCGCTGGTGAGGCTGTCGCCCACCACCAGGACGTGCTCCCGGTTCTCCACGCCCAGAGCGCGGAGGGCGGAGTCGAAGATGCGGCGGCTGGGCTTCTCGCTGTCCAGCTTCTCGGAGATGAAGACGTCCTCAAGGTAGGCCCCGATGCCGGATTCTGCCACCCGGCGGCTCTGCACCTTCTCGAAGCCGTTGGTCACGATGGCCAGCGTCGCCACCTCGGAAAGCTCCCCGAGGACGTCCAGCACATTGGGGGTCATCAGGTCGGGGTGGGAGGAGAGGTGGTCGAGGTAGCAGCGGTTCATCTCCACGCCGTCACCGGCTGCGTCGATGGCCTTGAGGAAGCGGGTGAAGCGCTCCCCCATCAGCTTGTCGCGGCGTATCTGGCCCTTTTCCAGCTGACGCCAGAGCTCCGAGTTGATGTCCCGGTAGGTCTGCACCGTCCCGGCGTCCGGCTCGATGCCGTATTCCACCAGCGTCTCAGCCAGCGCCTTGTTCTCGGCGGCGTCAAAGTCCAGGAGCGTATTGTCTGCATCGAAGAGGATGCAATAATATTTTGCCATGTTTCTTTCCCTTCTCTATCATGTTTCGAGCCGCCTGCCGCTTTGAGCGGGCGCGGCTGCGGTCTGCGGTTTAAGAACAGCGAGAAGCCAGCCCCGCCCGGCAGAGCTGGCTTCTCGTATTTTTTATCATTCCAACGTCATTTCATAGGCTTCGTCGTCGGACTGGTCCGGCAGGTTCCCGCTGCACTTGCAGTGTGGCGTGCAGGCGCACTCTTTTGCGATGCACTTTGCCATCTGCTCCTCCGTCACGCCGTTCTCGACGTTTTCCCAATCCATGTCGTAGTAGTCCACGCTGCCGTCGGTCACATCTTCTGCGCCGGGCAGGCCGAGGACTTGCATTTCTTCACGGAACATCCGCTCGCCTCCTCTCGGCTCAGCCTATGCGGCTTTGCAGAGGAAGGTGCGGGGCATCATTCTGCCTTGCTTTCGGCTTCCTTGCTGGCGGAGGCTTCCGGCTTGGTTTCGGCCTTGGGCTCTGCCTTAGACTCAGCTTTGGGCTCCGAAGCAGCTTCCGACTTGGACTCGGCCTTGCTTTCGGACTCCGACTCTGCCTTGGAGCTGCCGGACGACGAACTGCTGGTGCTGTGGGAAGAGCTGCCCGAGCTTGCAGAGGAAGAGGATGTACTGCCGGAAGAACCGGCATGGGACGAGGACGAACTGCTGGTGGAGCCGGACTCGCTGGTCACACCGCTGCCGATGGTGATGGTCAGGGTGTTGCTGCTCACCTTGCAGTCGTTGTAGGTGACGACGGCGTGGATCTTATAAGAAGCGTTGACCATGGAGCTGTCCACCACCACAGTGATGCTGGACTTGCCGGCGGCCTGCGTGACCTCCTGACCGTTGGCGTACCAGCGCAGGTTCTCGGTCTTGGCGTACTTGCCGCTCAAGGCAGCCTTGAAGGTGTAGGAGCTGCCCACAGCGCTCTTGCCCTCACTGGTGATGTGGACGGAGGCCGTGCCGAAGACTGCCGTGACGTCCAGATTCTGCTTGAAGTCGGTGTCGGTGCGGGTCTTGCTGGTGAGGCCGTCGCTCCACTTGACGAAGACGTGGCCCTCCGCCGGGACAGCGGTCACGGTGATGGATTTATCGGGGTCGGTGACGGTGTAGGTCACAGAGCTGTTGCCGGTGTCATTGCCGACGCTCAGGGTGCCGCCGCCGTTCTTGTCCACACGGTAGCGGGCCTCGAACTTTTTCTCCTCGCTGGTGCTCTCGCTCGAAGAACTCTCCGAGCTGCTGGCGCTCTCGGCCTGACTCTCGCTGGAGCTGACAGCCTCCGAGCTGGGAGCGGCCACGGCGGAGCTGGGGTTGGAGACATACTCCATGGTGCGGGTGGGGATGTTGTTGGTGTCGGGGCGGCGGTCCTCGGTCTGCAGGGCGTGGGTGCGGAGATAGTTCAGCACTGCCTTGAGGCCGGCGCTCTTGAGGTGGATGTCGCCGCTGGTGTAGTAGTCCGCGATGCCGTAGCCGTCGCTGCCCTTGAGGGCCTCGGCAGAGTTGAGGAAGCGGACGCCCAGCTGCTCGCAGAGATCCAGAAGGGCCATGTTGAAGTCGTCGATCTTGGCCTGGTCCATGTGGGGGTAGTTGGAGTGGTCAGCCGGGACCGGCGGCACCGTGTTGACGATGATGTCGGTGTAGGGGTAGCTCTGCTGGATGGCCTGGATGAGGGCCGTGTAGTGGGCGATGAAGTCCGAGACTTCCATCCCGGTGTCGTTGGTACCGAAGGTCATGACCACACGGCGGGGCTTCATCATGGCCACCGCCTGAGGGATGGTGTAGTGGTTGGAGTCCTTCTTAAAGGTAACGATGCCCTCGTTGAGCGCTACCTGGGTGCCGATGCCCTCTTTGGCGCAGAACTGCTGCAGGGAGATGAGGCCGTTGTTATAGAGGCGGACAGTGTTGGAATCGCCCAGAAAAAGGGTGTCGTTCAGATAGTCCGTGCCGGCGTCGGCGGTCTCCGTCAGCAGAGCGGTGGAGGCGTTGTCGATCTGGTAGTGGCCCGACAGGTCTTCGCCGGGGGCAGCGGGCCCCTCTGCAGGCTCCGAGACGGAGGGGGCAGGCTCCTCCTTTTTGAGGAGGGTGGTGGTGATGCCGAAGGTCAGCAGCACCGCCAGCACGCAGAGGATGCAGACCAGAACGGCCCGATGCTGCATGGGCGTCATGGTCTCGTTTTGTTGTTGTCTTTTTTGACTCATAGATTCAGTCCCTCTCGTTTCAGGAATGGGAAGGCTCGTCCACCGGGCGGAGAGCCCAGTCCGTCAGCTCTTTGCAGTCAGCGGCCATGAAGACCGGCGCAAAGGGGGCGACCTCTTCCCTGCCGCCGTAGCCGTAGAGCACAGCGGCGGCGTCCAGGCCGCAGTTCACAGCGCCCTGCATATCGTCCCGGCGGTCGCCCACCATCAGCACCCGCTTGCCCTGCATGACGGGCTGGGCGAGGACGTGGCGGATGACGTCGGTCTTGTTGTCGCGGCTCTCATCCATGGACGCGCCGCCCACGAAGGAGAAGTAAGGCGCAAGGCCCTGCTCTTCGAGGATGGGCCTCACAACGTCGGTGGGCTTGCAGGTGGCCGTGCAGAGGGTCAGGCCCGCAGCCTTGAGACGGCCCAGCATCTCCACCACGCCGGGATAGACATCGCCCTCGTGGCAGCCCCTGGCGGCGTAGCTCACGCGGTAGCGCTTCGTGGCCTCCTCGATTTTTGCAGGGTCGGAGAAATGCTCGCCGAAGCTCTTGCGGAGGGGCGGGCCGATGTAGCGGCCAAGGTCGCTCCGGGCGACGTCAACGCCCATGGAGCTGAAAACTTCTTCCAGTGTATTGAGAATGCCGGGGGCGGAATCGATGAGCGTACCGTCCACGTCAAACAGGATCGCATCGTAGTGCAGCAAGGTCAGGTTCCCCTTTCTCTTTGGATAAACATTATATAGTATAGCACAGATTTCGATATTCAGCAATTCCAACAAAACACTTTTCCGACTTTTATACATATTTTTAGGCAGCCCCGCCCCGGAAAGCAAAAACCGCCCACCCATTGCGGGCGGGCAGTCGCATTTTGACATCAGCTCTCGGTGGTGGTGCAGTTCCCCGTCGAGGGGTAGTAGAGGTTGTTGGCGATGAATTCCAGCTTCTCTTTCAGCACCAGCTCAAGGTTCGCCACGGCGTGGACCATGTTGGTGGCGGAGTCGTTGACTTCCAGCAGCTTGCACAGGTCCAGCTCCTCCATGCTGAGGGCGGCTTTCATCTTCTGGGTCTCGGCGCAGAGGATGTGGCTCAGGGCCGACTCCTGCAAAGCGATGCTCTCCATCAGGTCGATGACGGCCTGGTCGAGGGAAACTCTCGGCAGCGCGGGGCAGCCGCAGGAAACGCAGGGGGTGCAGTTGGTGGTATCAGCCATAAGAAGGACCTTCCTTTCTATAATAGGAATAGGGCGCAGTCCATCCTATGTGCCTCGCCGCCCGGATGTCACTCCGGCTTTGCGCTCTTCTGTACCTTCTCGATGGTGTCGCGGTAGCCGCCGGAGCCGTACTGGATGCAGCGGTTGATGCGGCTGATGGTGGCGGTGCTGATCTCCACCGCCTTTACGATCTGGTCGTAGGTGCTGCCGCCGAGCAGGAGTTTGGCCGCTTCCAGACGCTGGGCCATATCGGAGATCTCCTTGACCGTGCAGAGGTCTTCGAAGAAGTTGTAGCACTCCTCCCGCGTCTCAAGACTCAGGATCGCGTCGAACAGTGCGTCGGTGGTGGGGTTTCTTCTGGGGTTCTTGTCCGCCATAGCTGCCTCCTTCAGGGCAAAGTGCCGCAGGGTGCGGCACGGGTCTTTCTATTACTCTGCTACTTTATCACTTGAAAGTGTAAAAGTCAAGTGTTCGGTCTTTCTTTCCGGGGGTTTAGCAGATTTCACCTGTGGAGGCATTAAGTTTTATTCATCTCACATCTGAACAAAAATCGCCTAAATTTTCTTAGTTTCTCCCCCGCAAAAATGGCACAGTCTCCTAACTTGCCCAAAATATATTGACAAGTTATGAAATCAGGACTAAAGTATACACAATCATTCGGCAAATGCAATGAACAGGACATGACTTTTCGCATTCCCTGCGCTCAGAGAGCCGCCATTCCGGTGCAAGACGGCAGCACAGTGCGATCAGCCCTCACCTGCGAGCAGCCTGTGCGAACCCGCTTGCGGCAGTAGTGCATGGCCGTTCAGCCCACGTTACAGGGCGGCGTATCGGCGGCAGGAACGCCTGTACGCGCAAGCGGCTGCTCCCGAAAGCAGCAAACGAAGTGGTACCGCGGAGAACGACCGGTGCAGATGCACCGTTTGGCCTTCGTCTTCGAGGAAGATGAGATACATCTTTGCGTCTCTGTCTTTCGTGAGGACGGAGGCTTTTTTCACCCCTCCGGGCCGTTTCGCCTGCTCTGCTTTTGGGCACAGCCGCTCTGTCTGGCACATTGCCGGTTGCCGGTGTGAAAGAAAGGAAAGAGGTATAAAGAAATGAATACGCTGGTCATCGTTTTGATCGCAGCCGTGTGTCTGTTCGGCGCTTATACGCTGTATGGCCGCTGGCTGGCCAACAAGTGGGGCATCGACCCCACCGCCAAGACCCCCGCAGTCGTCCACGAGGATGGCCGTGACTATGTCCCCACCAACGGCTGGACCGTCTTTGCACATCAGTTCAGCTCCATCGCCGGTGCAGGCCCTGTCACCGGTGCTATCCAGGCTGCTGCTTTCGGCTGGCTGCCTGTCCTGCTGTGGGTGCTGCTGGGCGGCATCTTCTTCGGCGCTGTCACCGACTTCGGCGCTCTGTACGCTTCCGTCAAAAACGACGGCAAGAGCATGGGTATGCTGATCGAGAAGTACATCGGCAAGACCGGCCGCAAGCTGTTCCTGCTGTTCTGCTGGCTGTTCTGCGGCATCGTCATTGCAGCGTTTGCTGACATGGTGGCCGGAACCTTCAACGCCTTCGGCGCCGACGGTGCTCTGGTGGAGGCTGCGCAGACCAACGGCGCTGCCGGTATGGTCTCCATCATGTTCATGGTCTTTGCTGTCGTCTTCGGCCTCATCCAGAAGAAGTTCAACTTCTCCGGCTGGAAAGAGAGCGTCATCAGCATCGTCTTCATCGTGCTTTCCTTCGTCATCGGCGCAAACCTGCCCCTCATTCTGGGCAAGGCTGCATGGAGCTATATCACCTTCGTCTACATCTTCTTTGCCGCAGTTCTGCCCATGTGGCTGCTGAAGCAGCCCCGTGACCACATGACCACCTTCATGTTCGTGGCCATGATCGCCGGTGCTGTGGTCGGCCTGCTGGTCGCTCACCCCACCATGAACCTGCCCGTCTTCACCGGCTTCACCAACGAGAAGCTGGGTACCATGTTCCCCATCCTGTTCGTCACCGTGGCCTGCGGTGCGGTCTCCGGCTTCCACGGCCTCGTCTCCTCCGGCACCTCCTCCAAGACCGTCGAGAACGAAAAGGATATGCTGAAGGTCGGCTATGGCGCCATGATCCTCGAGAGCCTGCTGGCTGTTCTGGCTCTGTGCGTCGCCGGTGCTGCTGCCGCTGCTGACGGCACCCCCGCCGCCGGCACTCCCTTCCAGATCTTCAGCCGCGGCGTCGCCGGCTTCTTTGAGATGTTCGGTGTCCCCGCTTATGCCGCTACCGTCTTTATGACCATGTGCGTTTCCGCACTGGCCCTGACCAGTCTGGATGCCGTGGCCCGCATCGGCCGCATGAGCTTCCAGGAGCTGTTCAGCGTGGACGACATGGAGCACGCTGAGGGCTGGCGCAAGCTGCTCTGCAACGTCTACTTCTCCACCTTCATCACTCTGGTGTTCGGCTTCATCCTGACCAAGATCGGCTACGCCAACATCTGGCCCCTGTTCGGTTCTGCAAACCAGCTGCTGAGCGCTCTGGTCCTGTCTACCCTGTGCGTCTTCCTGAAGGTCACCGGCCGCAGCAACAAGATGCTCTTCCCCCCGCTGGTCATCATGCTCTGCGTCACCTTCACTGCTCTGGTGCAGCGTCTCATGGCGATGGTCAAGGCCATCAGCAATGCCGCTGCTGTCACCATCCCTGCCGGTGAGACCACCTGGGGCGCTGTGTTCATCGCCAACGGCCTGCAGCTCATCCTGGCTGTCCTGCTGATCGTTCTGGGCCTGAACATCGTGTTCCACTCCTTCTCCGCCTACAAGAAGGCAGAGCACAACAGCGAGGCCAAGGCCTGATCCATTGACCGCTGCTGACTGAATAAGCGCAAAACGCCGCTGACGGCTTCTGAACCGTCAGCGGCGTTTCATTATATTCTTTTTTGGTCACAGCATCTTCACCATGATGATCTCATCCCGGTAGGTGCCGTCCTTTAGCTTAAAGGCCCGGGGCTGGATGCCATAGCGCTCAAAGCCAAACTTTTCATAGAGATGGATGGCGCGGCTGTTATCGCTGTACACCCCCAGCTCCAACTGCTCGAAGCCGTTGGCCCGGGTCTGGTCAATGGCCAGCTGCATCAGATAACTGCCCAGACCGCAGCCCCAATACTCTTTCCGGACAGAGATGCCCATTACGGCACGATGGCGGTATTTGATGTGCGGCCGTACCTGTGCAACCCCAAACTCCCCCACCAGCTTTTCTCCGGCAAAAGCGCCCACCTCAAAGTTCGCAGGGCTTTCCCCGCAGTCTGCAAGCCAATTCCCCATCGCTTCCAGACTCACCCCTTCCTCCGGGTAGCGGGCCATAAAATAGGTCTCGCTGTAGGTCGCATAGCGGAATGCATTCAGCGCCTCTGCATCGTCCGCGCACAAGCTGCGCACCGTCAGCACTTCCCCGCTGGGCAGGGTGAATGTTCTGGATTCGATCTTCATGTTCCTCTCTCCCTTTTCTGTTATTCGTTCTATGATAGCATACTTCCCGTTCAAACACAACCAAAAAGAGCCGCAGCACCCTGTTACAGGCACTGCGGCTTTCTTCAACTTTAGCAGTAGAAGCTGGCTTACTTCACCATGCTTGCGACTTCAGCAGCGAAGTCGTCAGAACGCTTCTCCAGGCCCTCGCCCTTGACGAAGTGGGTGAACTTGATGACCTTGATG
>OGGW01001111.1_pt1 | contig 22036 bp, 19 predicted proteins | sample 1571291 | NCBI WGS metagenome assembly OGGW01 (sample SAMEA2582028, study PRJEB24529) | metagenome | biome: Human gut stool | place: China | collected 2011 | reverse complement strand
GTTGCAAATTTAGAACATGCTGCTGATAATTACAAATGACAATCAGAAAAAGTTATATCCAATGGTTATTTATCAGTACGCTCAGCGGCTGCACAAAACCTTAATAGAAGCCACGCAGCAATGCGCATCAATTATTCTTGCTCATTCTCTTGTCTGCATTTCCCAAATGATGTATCTTTGCAGCATGTAGCCCATGTGCGCTTTATAATTGGGCTTCATCTGTAATAATATAATAAGTAATAATAGTAATGAAGAAAAGCGAACTATATAAATATGTGCTCGACTACTTCCGCGGTATCCATCCCGAAGTGACTACCGAACTGGAGTTTGGCAGCGTGTTCCAGCTGCTCGTTGCCGTTGTGCTCAGCGCGCAATGCACCGACAAGCGTGTCAATCAGGTGACGCCCGAACTCTTCGCCCATTATCCCGACGCACGTTCTATGGCAGAAGCCGATGAGTTTGAGGTGTACGAATACGTGAAGAGCGTGAGCTATCCCAACGCCAAGGCTCGCCACCTCGTAGAACTCGCTCGCATGATACAGAGCGAATACGGGGGCGAGGTGCCGCACGACTTCGACAGTCTGCTGCGCTTGCCGGGCGTAGGGCGAAAGACAGCTAACGTGATGTTGGCTGTGGCGTTCGGCGAGGCTGCGATGCCCGTCGACACGCATGTGTTCCGTGTGAGCCACCGCCTTGGACTCGTGCCGCGCACGGCTGACACGCCGCTGAAGGTGGAGCAGCAGCTCGTGAAGCACATTCCTGCTGACGACCTTGCGAAGGCACACCATTGGCTGCTACTGCACGGCAGATACATCTGCACAAGCCGCAAGGCGCACTGCGAGAAGTGCGAGTTCAAGGCTGTGTGTCCAAGCTCTACGTGCAAGTGATATTTTCACGACCACCGCATATAGAAACCTACTGACCGAACAATGAAATTCAACGGCAAACTACAGCTCCATACCTTCCTTCGCATCGCAATATGCCTGCTCGTCGGCATCTGCATCGGCGATGCGACGGCAGATGCTGTGCCCGTTGCGCTGTGGCGGTGGCTGTTCGTCGGTCTGCTCTCGCTACTTGTTCTGCTGCACATGAGCAAGCGCCTCGAAATGATGCAGACGCTGCTGATCTTCTGCGTTGTTATGGCGGGCGGAGCGTGGCGCATTGCATCGTACGAGAACAGTCTGCGCTGCGCATTCACGGGCGAAGAAGAAGTGTACGAGGCGGTTGTCGTGTCGCAACCTATCAAGAAGCGACGCTCTATGAAATGCGAGCTTACCGTTGTGAGTGGGCGACTCGCAGGACATAGACTGAACGCTTATTTCCAGAATCCTAATTCATTGAACCGCATTGTTATAGGCGACGGCATCAAGGCGCAGTCGGTGTTCAGCGGTTTCGATGACACATACGCACAGCGCGGCGGTTTCGACTGGCGCAGACAGCGCATGGTGCGCGGCATCGTGGCTCGCACGTTCGTCGCCTCGGACAAGTGGAAACGTGCGGAGGTGAGCCTCGAAGCTATGCCTCGAATCGACCGCCTCGCTCTCTCGCTGCAGTCGCTGCGCTACGACCTGCTCAGCCGACTGCAGGGCAGCGCCCTCTCTGAAGATTCGTACGCCACTATTGCGGCAATGACCCTCGGCGACAAAACCGGTGTCAGCGCCGAGCTGCGCGATACGTATTCGAAGGCAGGCGTGTCGCACGTGCTCGCCCTCTCCGGACTACATCTCGGCATCATCTACGCCATGATTGCATTGCTGCTCGGGCGCCGTCGCAACACGATGGGCGGACTGCTCGTAACGCTTCTCCTCGTCTGGACCTTCGCCTTGATGGTGGGCATGTCGCCGGGCATAGTGCGTTCGGCGGCGATGTTTAGCGTCTACGCCTCAATGACCTTTCTGCAGCGCGACTATCTCACGGCGAACAGCCTCGCCCTTGCCGCAAGTGTGATGCTCCTGGCGAGTCCGGCGATGCTGTGGGACGTGGGCTTTCAGATGTCGTTCTTGGCTGTGATGGGCATCGTGATATGCCATGTGCTGCTCCGCAACAACCGCTTCTACGTGCGCTATGCTCACCGCCGATTCGTCGGCAAGCTCGTCTCGCTTGTGTGCATCTCGCTCGCCGCCCAACTCTTCGTGCTGCCGCTGGTGATGTACTACTTCGGCAATGTGCCCTTCTATTTCCTTCTGGCTAACATCGTCGCCGTGCCGCTCACCACCTTTATCATATATGCCGCCATGCTCTTGTTCGTGCTCTCGCCGTTGTGTCGGTTTGCTGCGTGGATGACGGTCGTTTGGCAGTGGCTGGCGAGTGGAGTGGGGTGGGTCGTAGCGCAGATGAACACTCTGCTTAAGGTTATCGCCTCACTGCCCGGCGCAAGTGCTGAAGGCGTGTATATCAGTGCTTTACAACTCTCGCTGATGTATGTCTTGATAGTGGCTCTGGTCGGCGTCTGGCGCTACGGACAACAGATGTACGACTCGATGCATGGGAAGTTTAAAAGTGAGGATGATCTTAAAAAGCTAAGAATAAGAAGAAGGGGTAAAAAGTAAAAGAGTAAAAAGGGGAGTTTTAAAAGTAAAAGAGTAAAAAAGTAAAAAGGAGGTTGAAGTTTGCAAAAATAAAAAGTTTTGTCTATCTTTGCAGAAAAGACAGGAATTTATGAAACCGGATGGTACTAATTCTTTATCTTGGTCGTATGTCTTTGTGCATCATAGCAAAGTGAGGAAGGTGGAAGCAAGGCTGAACGCCGACAACGTACCCCACTTTGTTCATAAGACCGTGCGCTATTACAAGAAGCGAGCGAAGCATGGCGTGCAGCGTCAGGAACTGCCGACCGTCAGCGGACTCGTCTTTTTGCAAGGCAATCCAAAAGAACTACAAGAATATCTAAACTGGAATTTTCCACATACCTATCTCTGCAAGAACTGTAGTACGGGCAAGGCGGCTGTGATACCCGATTCGCAGATGCGTCCCTTCATGCGCATCAACGAAACGGAGCCCGATCGTATCCGTTTCCTTCTTAAGCCTTTCCATTATTATGCTCGCAACCGCATCCTCCTCCGCATCACCTCTGGCGACCTGGCAGGACTCGAAGGTTACGTCATTCGCATCGACCGCGACCGTCGTCTTATCATGGATGTCGGTGGCATGAGTGTGGCTATCGCAGGTGTGCATGCTGAGCACTTTGAGGAGGTCGATCAGACTGGCAGTGCTGCCCTTGACGGCTCACCGTTCTACGAGCGTAACCTCCATGAGCGTGAGGCACTTATCGACCGCTTTTTTCATCCCGTAAAGACCACAAAGGACGTTGCCCCACAAGCCGAGAACATCGACTATCTCCGCAATTATGTAATGACGGAGCTTTCGCAATACCGGATGCTCCCCGTCGAGGCATGGCTCATCCTCAGCTTCATCATCAAGGAGATTGGCTACTACTATGCCCCCTCCTACGAAAAGCTCCAGCGCCATCTCGCCCCAATCATGCAGGCTGGCACACAAGTCCTTCAGGAGATGCAGCGCCTCATTGATAGCGAGCCGACGGAAGAAACACGCAACAGATACCAGACCGAACAGCAGGAACTGCTGACCACCTACGGCTATCTGTTCATGGACTCAGATATTGCGTAGTGTGTTCCGAAACCCTCTGAAAGTCAAAAAAGTGTTCACTATTGCCGTCCGATTCAAATAAAATGACTACCTTTGTGACTTAAGAAGTCTCTTTGCAAGAGACCGCATCAAATTGAATGGTTTTTATGAACGCTATACCATTTTCAACTACTAGACGATTGCAACCATCCCCGATGTTTGCAGCCAACGACATAAAGTAGAAAAGAATTTATGAAACCGGATGGTACGGATTCTTCTTCTATCGCCAACGGGAACCCCACTTCTCCCAACGGCACCACGTTCCTGAGCCAGACGGCAAGACTGGTTCAGAGGTAAAGAAGTATCCGTAAGCGAAGGCAAATAATCTTGATGGGAATAACTCCAGAGGTTATCTTGTCTGAGATGGAATAGCAAAGAAAATTGTAAAAGTGCCTATACAAAGGGCTATGCCCTAAATTGAGTACTAACCAAAAAGAATAAATTATTTATGTTCAAAGCAATCATCAGATAACAACAAGCGAATAGCGAAATCAGATACAAATAAGCGAATAGCTTCAAATAAAAATAGCAATGAACAATTTCAATGATATTAAAATAGCGGTAGCCGGAACTGGCTACGTAGGTCTGAGTATAGCAACATTGCTGTCTCAGCACCATCATGTTACAGCAGTAGATGTAATCCCTGAAAAGGTGGAGAAACTTAACAATCGTATCTCGCCGATACAGGACGATTATATAGAGAAATATTTGGCAGAAAAGGAACTCAACCTTACTGCTACTCTTGATGGCAAGGCGGCTTATAAGGATGCCGACTTCGTGGTGATTGCAGCACCAACCAACTATGACCCAGTAAAGAACTATTTCGATACTACACATGTAGAGGAGGTTATCGATCTGGTGCTTGAGGTGAACCCCGACGCCGTGATGGTCATCAAGAGTACCATCCCTGTAGGTTATACCCGTAGCCTCTACTTAAAATACGCAAAAAAGGGAGTAAAGCAGTTCAACCTCCTCTTCTCACCAGAGTTTCTTCGTGAGAGCAAGGCACTCTACGACAATCTCTACCCAAGCCGCATCATCGTAGGCTATCCTAAGATTATCGAGCGTCCTGAGTTTGCAGAAGAAAACGAGGCAATAAAGGCTGTGACTGATGTAGAGAAGATGAAAGAAGCTGCCAAAACCTTTGCAGCTCTCTTGCAGGAAGGAGCCATCAAGGAGAATATTGACACTCTTTTCATGGGCATGAAGGAAGCCGAGGCAGTGAAACTCTTCGCCAATACCTATCTTGCCCTTCGCGTAAGCTATTTCAATGAGCTCGACACATACGCTGAGGTCAAAGGTCTTGATACCAAAGCTATCATAGAAGGTGTAGGTCTTGATCCACGAATTGGTACTCATTACAATAACCCAAGCTTCGGCTATGGTGGTTATTGTTTGCCAAAAGATACCAAACAGCTTTTGGCAAACTATGCCGATGTTCCTGAAAACCTCATAGAGGCAATCGTTGAATCGAACCGCACTCGTAAGGACTATATTGCAGATGCCGTATTGAAGCGAGCTGGTTATTATAGCTATGCAGCCGACAACAGCTTTGACACCGCCAAGGAGCACAACTGTGTGATAGGCGTTTATCGCCTCACGATGAAGTCCAACTCCGACAACTTCCGCCAGTCTGCCATTCAGGGCATTATGAAGCGTATCAAAGCAAAGGGAGCAGAGGTTATCATCTACGAGCCGACACTTGAAGACGGCAGCACATTCTTCGGTAGCAAGGTAATCAATGACTTGGCAGCTTTCAAGGCACAGAGCCATGCCATCATCGCCAACCGCTATGACGCATGTCTGGATGATGTAAAGGATAAGGTTTACACACGAGATATATTTAGAAGAGATTAGAAATAATCTTTAATTCGTAGACAATCTCTAAAATTGTTAATTTTAGAGTGCACATTCAAAGTCTAGAGTAAAGATAGAATTAGTGTATGTTAACTCTAATGAGGCAAAAAAGTCGCTATCAGATGACTCTCTTCAGCTGCTTTTAAAATTCTATATATTTGAGACTTTTGTATATGCATCGTTTGGCCGGTATCAAACGCTTGCTTCTATCGTTGTTAATTCAGATATAAATACAGAGCAAAATTCTAAAAAACATACTGTGTGGGTACAAGTACAAAGTAAAGAAAACTATCCTTTGATTTTATCTTTATCTCAATTGGACAATCCTCAAAAGTAAAATGTAATATAACTCTTTTTTACTAATTAATTTAAAGTATGTCTGAGATTTTTTCTTTGGACAACTGTAACTAATTTTGTTAAAAGTAATAATTTAGTGGAAGAAATATCATCAAATAAAAGAATAGCTAAAAACACATTACTAATGTACGTACGTATGTTAATAATGATGTTCATTGGCTTTTATACAAGTAGGGTTGTTTTAAATGCTTTAGGAATATCAGACTTGGGTTTGATGAATGTTGCAGGTTCTGTTTTGGGAATGTTTTCATTTATAAATGAAACATTTGTAAGTGGAACTCAACGTTTTTTGTCCTTTGCCATAGGTGAAGGAAATCCTGAAAAATTAAAGAAGACCTTTAGGTGTGCATTCACAATTCATGTATTGATAGCAATCTTAGTATTTATTTTAGGAGAGACTATTGGCTTATGGTATGTGTATAACAAACTTGTGATAGAACCAGGAAGATTCAATGCTGCCTTGTGGTGCTATCAGTTGTCACTAATTTCTGTGTTAATAGGTATTATACAAATACCTTTTCAATCAGCTTTAGTTGCTCATGAGAAAATTGGAGTTTATGCATACATGAGTATATTTGATGCTGCTGGCAGATTACTTATAGCTTATCTCATACAACTAACTCCTTGGGACAAAGTCATTACATTTAGTACATTAATGTTTGTTGTATGTTTTACGCCAACTTTCATTTATAATTATTATTGCAGAAAGCATTTTTACGAGTGTGCATTTCGTTGTGGTTATGACAAGGAGATATTTCATAAGATGATAGGTTTTTCTGGTTGGAACACTTTTGGAAGTCTCGTTGGAATGAGCCAGGGGTCTGGTATGGAATTAATATTAAATTCATTTTGTGGAACTATTGTAAACGGCGCAAGAGGAATCGCCTTACAAGCAAATGGATGGATAATGAAGTTTGTTAATAACTTTATGGTCGCATTAAATCCACAAATCATAAAGAGTTATGCTTCTGGTGACATTGAAAGAATGTGTAATTTGATTGTAAATGGATCTAGGTTAGGATGTTATTTACTACTTTTTTTAGGAATACCATTATTTATTAAAATAGAATGGGTCTTGAATATGTGGCTTGGGCAATGCCCACAACATACAGTCGCTTTTATGCGTATAGCTATGATTGAAGCATTCTTTAGAACTATGGGAAATGCGACAGTCGTCGCGATGCATGCTACGGGACGAATGAAAATATTAAATATTGTAATAGCCCCAATTCTATTAATGGTATTACCAATGAGCTATATTTTATTTACTTTAGGATTTAGTCCAGAGATTGTTTTGATGTTTAACATTTGTCCTTGGGCTATTGTTCCTCTTGTGAGAATTTTTTTAGTAAAAAAATATGTTGGCGATAGGTTTTCTATAAAGAAATACATTTTTAGGGTGTACTTGAACAATATATTATTGGCAATTTTGATGTTCTTAGTCCCATTTTATGTATCCAAAGTCATTGGTTTGGAAAATGATTTTCGTGGTTTCATAATGTTAGGGATTGTAAGTGTTATCAGTTCTTCTTTTATTTTGTTATTTATAGGAATGAATAATAAGGAACGTATGATGGTCAAAGGATTCCTATTAAAAAAGTTTAAAAAATAATGAGTAAAGTAAACGATCTAATAGGTATATCTAATGGATATGGTAACAGCCAATGTTGTGGTTGTGAGGCTTGCTCTGTGAGTTGTCCCAAACAATGTTTAGAGATGCAAACAGATAGTCAAGGATTCTATTATCCAGTTTTTTCAAATCAAGATGCATGCATTGATTGTGGGTTATGTTCATTAGTTTGTCCTGTTCTGAATCCATACGATAAGAAAACGCGTAATTCTTGTTCTGCTGCCTATTCTGATGAAGTCGATAGGCAGACTTGTTCTTCTGGTGGTATAAATACATTAGTAGCTAAGCATGTAATTCAACAAGGAGGAGTTGTTTTTGGAGCTAGGTTCAATTCTGATTGGGATGTTGTAATGGACTTTACAGAAAAACTTTCTGATTTACATTTGTTCTCTAGCAGCAAATATGTGCAGGCATATCCAAATGGAGTCTTTAAGAAAGTGCTTTCATACTTAAGACAAGATCGTATTGTTTTATTTACGGGCTTACCTTGTCAAGTTTCTGGTCTCAAGCATTTCCTAAAAAAAGATTATTCTAACCTTATAACAATAAGTTGTTTATGTCATAGCGTTCCCAGTCCTAAAGTATGGCGTAAGTTCTTAAATGAGAATTGTAATGAGGACATGATTTCTTCATTTAATTTTCGAGATAAATCAAACGGATGGCAGAATTATTCTTTTAAAGTTAAATATGCTAATGGACATGAGCAAAACATAATTGCAAAAAAGCAGTATATGGATGCGATGCTCAAGAATCTGTCTACCAGACCTTCATGTTCTTCTTGTCTATTCAAAGGCGGTAAAAGTCATGCTGACATTGAACTTGGAGATTGCTGGGGAGCTGAAACAATATGCCCTGATTTTTACGACGAAGAAGGAATGAATATCGTTATTACGTATTCTCTTAAAGGACAACAACTGTTAGATAAATTATCATTAAAATCTCAGGCGATAAACATAAATGAATCTATGAGATTCAATGAAGGATTATCTAAAAGTACACCTATACACCCCAACCAAAGATGGTTTTTCAAATTGTTGAATCATATGAAGTTTAACAAGGCTGTTAGCATATGTTTGTGCACATCAAAGATGTCCATGCTGAAACATTTGTTACTCAGATAAAATATTATGAATTATGAAAATCGGATTAGTTTCTTATTATAGTAGAAATTACGGTGCAATACTCCAAGGGTATGCATTACAAGAAATACTCCAAAGTCTTGGGCATGAAGTCATTGCTATTAATAGAGGATGGGGGGACTATGGTCATTTGGTATGGAACTTTCATTATTCATTCCCTCAATTATTGAAAAAAACACTGATTAATTATCCATTTGATGATTTCGTAAGAAAAGAGTTGAGAATGTCCAAACCAATACTTTCTGCTGATGATTTAAAAAATATTTCTAACAGTTTGGATGCTGTTATTGCAGGTAGTGATCAAATTTGGAATGTTGACACGATAAAATATATGCAGTATTATTTCTTTCTAGATTGGGTGGATTCCAGCATTTCCAAATATTCATATGCAGCTAGTTTTGGAAAAGATAGCTTTTGTATGAACACATCAGAAAAGTTAATTATACGTGATTTACTTTCACAATATAAAGCTATTTCTGTTAGAGAGTCTTCTGGCATAAGAATTTGTAAAGATGAATTTGGTATGACAGCGAGTCAGCATCTAGACCCGACCTTATTATTATCTGTTGATAAATATAAGGAACTCTTTCGCCATATAAAGAAACCAGCTATGCCGTATTTCTGTTCCTATTTATTAGACACTTCTTTAAAAAAAGAATCACTTATCAATAGGTTAAAAATATCAATGAGAACAGAAAGAATAGATAATTACGCACAAACTGTTCGTTTCAAGCAGCAATTAATTCATAAGTCAATGCGTATGCCAACTGTTTATCAATGGCTTGCTAATATAGCCAATTCTCAGTTTGTGATAACTGATTCTTTCCATGGTACTGTTTTTTCTATAATATTCAACAAGCCTTTCATCTGCCTGAATAATGCAGAACGAGGTTCTGCCCGATTTGAAAGTTTATTAGGTAATTTGGGTTTAATTGATAGGCTTGTGGATTTAGACAAGATAGAATATGAGGGGGTACTTGATTTGTTGAATAAGAAAATAGATTATACAAAAGTAGAAAGCGAGTTAGATAAACTACGTGTTGAATCCTTAAAATATTTAAAATCAATATGCTAAAGGTGGCTTTTTTTCTCAATAATGAAGACTTCAATAGCGATCGTGACTTTAGTGACATACTAGGAGGTAATCCTGGTATTGGAGGATCTGAGTACATGATACTTCTTATTTCATATTTGCTGACAATACGCAATAATGGAATTCAGGTAAGATTATATACTTCAAAAAAGGGAATTTTCCATCCTGTTATGGAAGTGATAGCTATAGGTGATATGGAATCTGCAGCACAACATGCTTCCAAGGATGGCTTTGAACGGTTTGTTTTCGATCATAAAAGAATCAGTTGGTATAAAAGTCCTTTTCAAGGTCTGTCACCGAAGTTAAAACTTATACCTTGGTGTCATTGCTTTGCCTTTACACGTGAATTGCATATTATGTGCAAAAATCCAAATTTGGGAAGAATTGTATACGTTGGCAAAGAGACGAACGATTTGATGCGTGACGATATTAGCTTCTTAAAGTCTGATTACATCTTTAATTGTGTACACTTGGATGAAAGAAGAATTTTACAAGCAAAACAATCTCCCAATAAAAATAGAAGTCATATAGTTGTTTATATGGGTAGTTTGGTACCTTTAAAGACATTCCATGTGTTAGCAGAAATGTGGCCAAGGGTTTTGAGACGTGTTCCTGATGCACAACTATATGTTATTGGTAGTGGTAAGGTATATGGTGACAAAACGAAGTTAGGCAAATATGGAATAGCAGAGGAATCCTATGAAGATGTTTTTATGCCTTATCTTACAAGCGATAAAAAGGTGTTCGAATCTGTACATTTTATGGGATCACTTGGAGAGGAAAAGAATGATATACTATTAAAAGCTAAAGTTGGTGTGCCAAACCCGACTGGAAGGTCGGAAACATTTTGTATTTGTGCTGTTGAAATGCAAGCTATGGGATGCTCTGTAACAGCAATGGAAGCTCCTGGATATTATGATACGATATATAATGGGATAATATCACATAACAGAAAGCAACTTGAAGATAATATTGTAAGTTTGTTACTTAATAATTCTCCTAAGGAGTACGAAGATACATTATCTTATATAAAAAATAACTTTTCTGAGAGCCAAATTGCTATGGAGTGGGAACGATTACTTTCTAGTAATTTGGACGATTATCTACATCCAATATATCCGATAGCAAATAAACGATATAGATACAAATGGTTTAAAGAATGTTTACGCATGCTTAAAACAACATTTCCTTGTATGTACAAATCTAAAGTTTCTGTTGAATCTGTATTGAACAAAATCTCTAAGAATCCAGATTATAAATTAACTTATCATCCTTAATGTATTATGCCCCCAATTATTTCTATAATCGTACCTTGCTATAATCAGGCAAAGTACATGCGCGACGCTCTTGACAGCGTCATCAATTCCACCCTAAAAGAGTGGGAATGTGTGATCGTAAATGATGGGTCTCAAGATGAGACCCTTTATATAGCAAAGGAATACGAGCAGAAAGACAATCGCTTCTTGGTTGTAGACATCCCTAATGGTGGTTTGGCAAATGCTCGCAATGTAGGCATAAGAAACTCTCATGGCAAGTATATTCTACCTCTTGATTCCGATGACAAAATAGGGGAGAAGTATTTGGAATATGCTGTCAATTATTTGGAGGCCCACTCTGACACAAAGCTTGTTTACTGTCTATGTCATTTCTTTGGCGATATAAATGGGTTTAGAAAATTGCCAGACTATAGCTATCAGACGATATTATGGCAAAATGTCTTTTTCCCTGCTTGTGTATATCGCCGCTACGATTATGACAAGACAATAGGTTATAATCCCAACATGAAACATGGTCATGAAGATTGGGATTTCTGGCTTTCGCTTTTGTCGCCAAACGACAAAGTATATCGTATCCCTGATGTTCAATTCTATTATAGAAAACACGGAGTCTCAATGATTGACGGTACAATCAAACGTCTTTCAGAGACTAATCGCCAGTTGGTGTTGAATCACTTGGATGTTTACACACCTTTCTTGGGAGATATGATCGAATGGCATAATGAATTGTTGCATTATAAAGGTTCTTATCTTGCCTTGCTCAAATCGCCAACGTATAAATTGGGACATGTTTTGTTGTCGCCATTGAAATGGATACGAAACATTTTTCGAAATAAGGCATTAACACATACATTGAATTATGAATAAAAAAAAATACACGTTTCTTGTGCCATCATACAAGGCTTCGTTTTTAGAGGAAGCCTTGGAGAGCATCAAGAATCAAACGTATACCGACTTCAAAGTGTTGGTTTCCGACGATTGCTCACCCGAGAATCTCAAGCCAATCTATGAAAAGGTTTGCGGCAACGACCCACGTTTCGCTTTTCGTCGTAACGAGGCAAACATGGGTGGCAAAAGCCTTGTGTCACACTGGAACCTCTTGGTTGATTTGTGTGATACCGAATATCTTATTATGGCAAGTGACGATGATGTCTACGAACCAAAATTCTTGGAAGAGATAGACGCGCTCGTTGAGAAATACCCTAAAGTTGATATTCTGCGGGCTAAAGCAAGGCGTGTGGAGAACGGGAAACAAGTATTGACTGATGAGGCAATACCAGAAATGCAGAACCAATCCGATTTTTTGCAATATTTTGGTGTTAAAGAAATGGTACTCTGTTTAGCTAACTATGTTTTCAAAACCAATGCTTTGAAAAGAATGAAATGCTTTCCTGATTTTCCTACAGCAGCTTTTAGTGATAGTGCAGCTGCAATCTATTTGAGTAAAAATGGAATTGCAACAACAAAGGAAATACTGTTTACTTTCCGCATTTCTAACGAAAATCTATCTTGTGCAAAAAATTATTCAAAGAATACAGAAAAGGGTGTTTTAGCCAATCTGATGTTTTTGGATTGGTACAAGCAAATTTATCATCAACTTTATCCGTATGAAGATTTTGCTGTTGGAATTGTACAATTCCATATGCCTAGATTATCATTTGTAAAAATGATAATCTATTATTATAAGTTTAGGAAACGTGGTTACATGAAACGTCTGCGCCCGAACTTAACGATATTAAAGAATTGGTTTAAACTTAGATTGAAGTAATATGTGTGGAGTTTTCGGAACGACGCGACGTTATGAGCGTAGCGTTGTAGAACATAAGCTGGAACTGATGAACTTCCGTGGTCCTGATCATACGGGTGTGGAAGAAATTCAGACGCCTGATGGCGAGAAGTTGACATTCGGACATGTGCGTCTCTCTATCATCGACCTCGACCCTCGCAGCAACCAACCGTTTGTGTATAACGACGATATCAGTATTGTCTTCAACGGCGAGGTGTACAACTACCTTGAACTGAAGAAACAGTATCTGGGCAATGTCGCATTGAGAACAGAGAGCGACACAGAGGTTATCTGTGCCATGTACGAGAAGTTGGGTGTCGACTCTGTGAAGCTTTTCAACGGTATGTTCGCCTATGTTATCTACGACCGTCGTAAGAATATAATGGTGGGTGCTCGCGATCGTCTGGGCAAGAAGCCGTTCTATTTCTGGCATGAAGGCAAAGACTTCGAGTTTGCTTCTCAGCCTAAAGTCATTAAATACGGCAACAATCTTCATGTTGATGCGACGGCGCGCCAGTTCTATCTGCTGCAAGGCATCATCCCCGACCCTTATAGTCCGTTTGCGGAAGTGAAGAAGTTGAGAGCAGGCGAATGTTTCACCTTTAACCTTTCTTCCGGTAAACTCGACATACAGACATATTGGGATGTTGACACAAACTCTTGCGGTTTCACGACACCAGAAAGCTATGACGAAGCTAAGCAGATGGTCAAAGACTTGCTCTTTGATGCAGTTCGTCTGCGCCTCAATGCGAATGTGCCGGTTGGAACGTTCTTGTCTGGAGGCATTGACTCTTCGTTGATTTGTGCCATCGTTTCAAAGTTCAACAAAGACCTGTGTGCATATACTGCTGGCTTCGACAACCAGCAATTCGACGAGAGCCATTTTGCAGTAGACGTAGCCAGCTCTCTTGGTGTACCTATTAAGGTCTGCCCATGCACCGGCGACGACCTCATGAAGGTCTTCAACGATTACATCACCTATTTTGATGAGCCGTTTGCCGACGACAGTCTGATACCGAGCAGCCTTGTTGCAGAAAAGGCACGTCAGGACGTTACGGTGATTCTTGGTGGCGATGGTGGCGACGAGCTGTTCTACGGCTATCCCAAATACGAATGGACAAAGGCACGTCTGCACCAATACCAGAAACCGTATTGGCTCCGTAAGCTATTCACACCATATTTCAAGCATAAGGGCGGTAAGGAAGAGGTGATGCAGTCTACCCAGCACGACTATGCTGACGTATATCGCAGTCTTGGCATGTTCTGTTACGACATGGGAGGGGCGGAGAAGTTCGACCGTATCACTCTTGGCAAGCAACAGCCCGACATGAAATACCTGCAGAACAAGCAGCGTGGCATCCTTGCATATAGCGATTACGACATGAAGACATTCATGAACGCCGTAAACCAGAAGGTTGACCGCGCCACAATGCGTTGCAGCATGGAGCTTCGCAGCCCTATCATGGACTATCGTGTTGCAGAATACTCTCGTCTTTTGCCATACGAGTATATGATTAATGGTGAACTTGGCTTGAAACGAATATTGAAGGATATCCTCTATGAAATGGTGCCAAGAGAACTGCTCGATCGTCCGAAACGCGGCTTCGTTCCGCCTACAAAAGACTGGTTTAGAGGCGAAATGAAACAAGATTTGTTTGATACCGTGTCACATGATAACCTCACGAATTTATTGCCAGAATTGGATGCAGACAAGTTCATCGCTCTAAGAGATGCGTTCGTGAACGGCAAGGATATTAGCTCACGTATGTTCTTCACGGCATACACATATATAAAGTGGTATCAAAAGTATGGAAAATAAAAGAAATACAGCGATAGACGCAATGCGTTTTATATTCATGTGCATATTGTGCCCTTTTCATTGTCCTGCTGCAAATCTGTTTCCAAATGGATATATTGCGGTAGAGTTTTTCTTTATTTTGGCTGGTTTCTTTATATATCAGTCATACAAGAAACACTCAGACGTTGGTACAATAGATTTTACATTAAAGAAAATGGGACGTTTCTTCTATCCGCTTCTCATTTCGATAGTGTTATTGATGTTGCTTGATAGAAAGCGCTTCATATATCCGCATGAGTTGACACCTGACGGAATTGTATCGCAGTATTTTCTACGTTTACCCGAACTCTTGTTTTGTCAAGGTTTGGAATTTGTAAGCGTAGGTTCGTATATTAATGTAACGTTATGGTTTATATCTATACTGATATTCGGAGGCGCACTTATCTATTCGCTTTTAAAGAATTTTGGTCATAAAACGATATCAATAATTTTACCATTATGTGTATTGCTTGGCATTACATATATGACAAGCTTTGGTGAGTGTGGTCTTTTATGGCGTTCTCAACTTATGGGTTCTCCGATTGACTGTAATCTTATGAGAGGTGTCATCGAAATGGGCATAGGAGTGCTTCTTGCCTACATCTACGAGCAGAAGAAAGAACTCTTTGCTAATCATGTATCAATAGTAAACATTTTTGGAATAATTGGATTTATAGGAATGCTTCTAATAGCTTTGGCCAAGAATAATTATGATACACTCTCGTTATTCTTAATTCCAATGCTTATTGTTGCTTGTGTTCAATCAGAATCAATATTTTCAAAAGCATTCAAGGGGGATGTTTGGAGATTGCTCGGTGAGCAATCTATGTATATTTATTTTATTCATTCCTTCGTTTCTGCATTTTATTACATCTTGGCTTTAAGAGTTGAAGTGCTTAATAACTTGCCTGTTGAGGGGCTATTTATTGCATATCTTTCTGCATGCTTGGTATCTGGAATGGTTCTGAAAAACATTTCAGACAAATTGTATAGAAAAACTATTAGCAAATAAATTTAATTACGTAATTAATGAAAACCCCGATAGTATACACACTGATTAGTTCCGAGAAAGATTACTTCTTGGAGGAGCTGTGGGTGTCGCTCTATTCTCTTCGCCAGTTTCATCCAGAGGTGACGGTCAACGTGCTGGTGGATGAGCCGACGAAGAAGTACGTGGAAAGATTCCCAGAACTCTGCGCCATGATAACTAACATCGTCGTTGTGCCGGTGCCGGAGAACTATAACGCCAAGCAGCGTTCACGAGTCATTAAGACCACGGTGCGCAACGAGATAGACGGCGCATACCTCTTCATTGATACTGATACAGTTATCTGCAAGCCGTTGGATGATATTGACAACCTTACTTGCGATATGGCAGCTGTGCCAGATGGTCATCTGCCTCTGTCTGAATGTATGTTCCCACCGATAAACTCAGTGAATAAGATTTTCAAAACAGATGTTTCCGACTCTAAATACTGGTTTAACTCAGGTGTTATGTTTGTTGCAGACAACGAACTGACACGCAAGTTCTACAAACGTTGGAATGAGAACTGGACTTATTCCTGTTTCGAAAAGGAACAAAGCCAAGACCAACCGGCTCTGCTTGCTACAGACAAGGAGTTTGGTTACATAATCTCTGAGCTTCCTGGCATTTATAACGCCCAGGTGGCGATGTCCTTAAAATACTTTGCTGATGCAGCGATCGTTCACTGGTGGCACATGAGTTTCATTGAGAACCAGGATTATTCTCCGTTCTTCAGCTTGCAGATATATAAAGATGTGAAGACGGCGAAAGGTCTCACGGCAGACATCAAAGAACTCATAATGCATTGCAAGCAGAGTTTCGTGTCGCCAACTATGCCTGTAGGAAAAGAGCATATCTATTTCCTTTTCTCTCCGGCGGGTAAAATCTTCAACAGAATCTACAAAGAGGGTGGGGCAGCAAGTTTCTTGATGAACAAGTGTGCCGCCGTATTGGAAAAGATTCATAAATACACAAAGAAAAAATGATATCAGTAGTAATACCTTTATATAACAAGGAGGCGTCTATTGCGCAGTCTTTGAAGAGCGTGCTCTCACAAGAGTACGACGACTTTGAGGTTGTGATTGTAGATGATGGTTCCACGGACGGATCGGTTGGCGTTGTTGAGGCTATGAACGATCCGCGCATCCGACTGATAAAGCAGGAGAATGGCGGACCGAGCAAGGCTCGTAATACTGGCGTTAAGAATGCTAAAGGGGAGTGGATACTGTTCCTTGATGCAGACGATGAATTCTTGCCAGGCGCTTTAGAGTATTTTGCTAAGAATATAAATAAGCATAACGATACCTCTTTCATATTTGCACCATTCTACACTTCACGATGTGGAAACAAGAAATTAGCATGTAAATATCAGGAGGGGGTAGTTGAAAACCCGTACAAGGAGCATTTCTTTGGTAGAATCCTACCACGAACGGGCGCATTTGTGTGTACAAGAGAATTATGTCTTAAAGAGCCTTTTGATGAGAATATACGCCGTTTTGAAGATCTTGAATGGTTGTATAGAATCTACAAGCATACAAGAATACATAAGGTATCTACACCTGTTCTAACAACAAACATCGACTTCTCCGCTGCCTCTCGTGCCCGTAAAGATATAAAAGAAGATTTCTTGGGTCATCTCGATTTCAAAGGCAAATCGTTTTGGGAGAAGATGGCGTTGTATGCGCTTTATCTTGGTGAGCGCAACTATTATCCAGAGCAATGCAGAAAGCTGTATCCTGGGCTGCATCGCAGATACGATTGGTTGTTGCTGTACAAGTTAATTCACTTCTTAAAATAGAATGACAAAATTATTAGCAATAATAAAGAGGTTGCCAGTTTTAAGTCATCTGCTCCTCTATTTATGGCAGAAACGGCATAATGGCAAAAAAGTTAAGTTCTGTTACTCTACTCATATATCCTATCGTTGTGGCTTTGAGGGAATGAACATGGTTGGTCCACATACCGATTTCTTTGGTTCCTTAGGATATGGTTCGTATATCGGTGGAGGTGGAATGGTTAGTGCTGAAGTCGGGCGCTTTACGTCTATCGGTCCCAACTGCCGATACATTAATGCCACCCATGCTTATAAGGCGCCGTTTGCTACAACATGTCCTCTGTTCTTTTCTAAAAGCAACGGAAACAATCCGCAAGGTAAGACGTTTGCTACAGAGCAGATGATAGAGGAGTTCAAGTTCTATGATAAAGCCAGAGAACTTGTAAACAAAATCGGTAACGACTGCTGGCTTGGTTCCAACGTTACTTTAATTGGTGGGGTAGAGATACACGATGGAGCGGTAGTCCTTGCCAATGCCGTGGTTACAAAAGATATTCCGCCGTACGCAATTGTAGGTGGTGTACCTGCAAAAGTCATTGGCTATCGTTACGATGACAAAACAATTCAGTTCCTACAGAAAACCAAATGGTGGAATAATCAGCCGGTATGGTTTGAAAAGAACTGGAGATTGCTGAATGATATAGAAGCATTGAAAGAATTTTTTAATCAGAATAATAAATAATGAAACAATTTTTCATAAAACTCCTCAACCTCCCCACAACTCTTCGCATTAAGCTGTACCCTCGTATCAACCGCCAGATATTAAAGGCGCATGGCGTTGTGTTCGGCAAGAATCTCCAAATTCCCGGCAAAGTGTCATGGCTAATTGGGGGGGCAAGGATTTCAATAGGGGATAACTTTTACTTCTCCTCTGGTGATGCGGTGAATCCGATGACGAGCAATCTGCAGGGCGCTGTGTACGTAGAGCCGGGTGCAGAGCTTACCATTGGCAACAATGTTGGTATGAGTAGCACACGTATCTGGGTTCACGACAGCGTTGCGGTTGGCGACGATGTCAAGATTGGAGCGTGCGTCCTGATAACCGACACCGATGCACATCCCATGGATTATATGGCTCGCCGCACATCCAACGACGGCACGAAGTCGGCACCTATAGTTATTGAGGACGATGTCTGGGTGGGTGCTCACAGTATCATCCTCAAAGGTGTCACGATCGGTGCAAGAAGCATCATCGGTGCTGGAAGTGTAGTGACAAAGAGTATTCCTGCAGATTGCGTGGCAGCAGGAAACCCGTGCAGGGTTATAAAAAGTTTGAATCTGTAATTAAATAATAAGAAGCATGTGATATTAAAAAACGATCCTACATTATCCAAGGCTTATAAAGAGCATAATGTTTTTAAGGAACTTGAAGAAATGATGGATTTTTAAGGAGCATCGTCATGATGTCTGTTCTCTTATTTTTATTTCAGAAAAATAAGAGATTGTGAATTTGCAGGAACAAAGTATCCTTGGTAAATTGTGTTAAGTAAGGAGTTTTAGGGATCTTCTATGTATTTTTAGAACATAATGTATATGAATAATGAGAATTTGTTAGCTACATATTCTCTTTTAGCATTGATAAAAGAGAATTGTAAAGAAGAATGTGACAAAAGTATTTTAAATGTTTTCTTGCCTATTGTGAAAGAAGCTTTAAATAGGATGTTGCAAAAAGAAGAGACAGAGCTAAAAGGAAAAGATTATACAGAAATTCAGTCTATAATTGAAAAAGAATTTGGGTTGAAAATTCCAATTCCTGTTTTAGAAACATTAATGTCCGAAATCAATCGAACGTCAGGTTCGGAATTTATTTTAAACAAGGACCATTCTTTTATAGTAAAAAAACTTTTCTGTTCCACTATAGGAAAAGATTACAAGTGTCAAAAACGTAGAATACTAAAACTGGAAAAAGATTTTACCATATTTTGCGAAGGTTTAGGGATTGAAGCAAATTTTGATGAATTAGTAGACTTTATACAGGATCAAAAAAGTCGAATATTTGAGAATGGAACATCTCGTATATACAATCAAGGGTATCATATCTCAAAATTTGTCTCTTCAAGATTGAAAAATAAAGATGAAAATTACAGAACTATTTGTGATTTATATTTAGGGGGTGTAATAGCTTCATATTTGCAGTTCCAGATCAAGGAAAGAATCGTTGATACAGAACTTCTAATAGATACTAATTTTTACATTAGTTTGATCAATCTCAATACAGAAGAAGCTTATGAATCATGTAAACAATTGTATGATATGACAATTGGGATGGGCTATCGTTTTTCAATTCTTGAATCAACAATAGAACAAATAAAGATTTTACTTTCTAACAGGGCTAATAAAATTAAAGAAAAAGCTTTGCTTGCCTATTTGGATGTTGCTGATATATTGTCTGCATGTAATAGAAGAGGATTAACCAAGACTGATTTGGAACGATATAAGGATAATCTCTTGGAGGATTTGAGGACAAAAGGTGTTACTGTTATTTATAATGTCCAAATAAGACAATTGATTGAAAAAACAGAACGTTCCCAAGATCTTAAGCAATTAACAAAAGTACGAGGCAATAGAGAAAGTGCTTTTAATGACCTGCTTGCTCAAGAATATGTTAGATATAGACGCAAGGATAAAACTATAACGGAGTTTAATGACGTTAATTGTTGGTTTCTAAATAATTCTTATTCAAATAATTGGAAAGAAAGGGACTTGCCAGTATGGACGCGTATTAGCATAATTGCCTCTGATTTGTTGGTTTTATTGTGGCTTGCTAATCCTTCTAATATATTAGGGAGAAATAAACGAATGTTGGCTATTACAAGCATGTCTGCAAATGTTGTAAACTATCGTTCTAAACGCTATCCTTCAGCTAAGGTAGTTGAACAACTTCAATCAAAAATTGCCAAACTTCAATTACAAGGAGATGTTTCAAATTCTGCTATTGCTAAATTGTGTATTCGAATGGCTGAAGGTGCAATTGGTCAAACAGAGGCTGAAAAACTTTTACTTTTGAATACTTCAGATTTAAAGGCTCATATTGAGGAGTTTAATAAAATAGATGAGGCCTATTTGGAAAAAAGAAATGAATTAGAACAACAAAAGGAAGATTATACACGTATGCGTATTGCCTTTCAAGAAAAGGCATTAAGTGATGATTTGTTTAAAATGAGGACATGGGCAATTGGTTATGTTTTTTTTATTGTAATGTTCTACTTGTCTGGCTTAATATTGATTCCTATGTTAAGAGATTGTGTTGTTGGCTATATCATTCAATTTCTTTATTGGTTAATTACAACTGTTATTGTTAACTGGTTTTCTCATTCATATTTTTTTGATGGTTTAAGGTCCTTTTTTCAAAGGGAAAAGATGTTAGACAAATTAAGACAAAAAGCAAATGCATGATTTGGTCTTATAAAAGAACGTAACAGACTTCTCAAATAGAAATCATTTATAATGACTGTGTTAATGTTAAAAATAATGAAACAAAGAATATTGTATTTTGACTGGATAAAGGGTTTGGCGATAATATTGGTTGTAATGGGACATTTATATACATTCTCAGAAACAACAAGTGGCAATCTTATCAACAAACTGATAGGATCATTCCATATGGCCCTGTTTATGTATGTTTCGGGCTTTGTGGCATTTGCCCCCCCGATAACCTTAAAGGCTTAATCATAAAATTGTTGCGAAGAAGTGTGAAGTATTTGGTGCCGATGTATGTTGTCGGCTGGTTGTTATATCTGTTTGCATCGTACACAGTTGCTTCAGACAATGCAATACTTAATTCTGTAAAAGGCACCGTTTGGTTCGGCAATTGGTATTGGTATCTGAAGGTTTTAACAATATTCTCGCTGTTGTCTATACCTGTTATGTATAAAAGCAAAATATGGATAGACCTATTATGTATATGTTGTAGTTATATCTTGTTCGGCTGTCTATGGAAGTTTGGAGATGCTGTTGGTCAGAACCTATGTATGGAACATGCTACATGTTTCTATCCGTTCTTTGCCTTAGGCATGATGACATTAGTGTCCCGTTAAAATCGGGACCAGTAAAATATTAATCAAATAACCCCGGAAAGAGGGGACAATCGAGTTCTTTGACATTATTGAAATCAGTCCTTTCGAAGAGATCTACGAGTGGTGTCTTATCCATAAGAGAAATGCTTAGAATCTGAAGAACCTCATAAGTTGATCGCTTAAGTTGCAAATCATGTTGTACGATAGCAACAAGGCAATAGGCTATGATTGCCGATGAGATTTGGATTCTCACAGCATTCTCTGTAGTACCCCAAAACTTCTTGATCTTGAGGTGCTGCTTTAGCCATTTGAAGAACAGCTCTATCTGCCATCTGTTCTTGTAAAGGTTGGCGATTTCAGGAGCTGTTAGATGAAAAGCATTTGTCAGGAAGGCAAACTCCCTGTCTTGTTCTTCATCATAGAATTTGACGAGTCTGAGTCTCTCCGGATACTTCCGGAATGAATTGTATTCAGTGAATTCAATCTCAGCATCTGTCAATATATTCTTTGGCAACCTGCGCCTCCATTTACAGCATTTGTA
>OGGW01001108.1_pt1 | contig 22113 bp, 16 predicted proteins | sample 1571291 | NCBI WGS metagenome assembly OGGW01 (sample SAMEA2582028, study PRJEB24529) | metagenome | biome: Human gut stool | place: China | collected 2011 | reverse complement strand
CGCCAGTGGCGGAAACAGGGAGGAGCTGTTGGGGCCGCGGCCAGCAGGATGCGAGGCCCGCACCAAGGGCCGAAGCAGATGCTGGGAGCCGCAACCCGGGCAGTGGCACGTCGTAGGCGTGACGGAGAGGTTTAGCTCCTTTTGTGCCACTCACGCCGAAAACACCCCTATTTGCGCAGGTTTTATTGACATCCTCTTGATTTTTTGGTAAATTTGCATCAGAAAAGACCGGCTCTCGAACGACAAACAGACCAAAGGAGGACAGACTATGAGACTGAAGAACGCACTCCGGCGGGGCGTGGCCGCCGCCGTCATCGCGGGCATCGTGGTGAGTTCCGGCATCCCGGCCTATGCGAAAACATGGGACATCGCCGACGGCGACATTACGGTCAAAGGTGCGAGCGATGAAAGCGGAAACTATAACAATGTCAAGCAGGGTGAAAAGGATTTCGAGAAGGATGAGGGGGACACTGTCATCACCGGCGAGTCGGAGGAGAACACCGTCACCATCGACACCTCCGAGGGCAACGTGGACGTCACCTTCGACGACCTGAAGATCGACGTCAGCGGCAAGACCGAGGGGGATGGCAGCAGTGACAGCCCAATCGATAAGAGCAATGCCGCCGTCACCGTGCAGGGCGGCGGCGATGTGACCATCGAACTGGACGGCGACAACGAGCTGAAGAGCGGCGGTTATAATGCGGGTCTTGAGAAGAACGAACACGAGTCGAAAGGCACTCTGACCATCAAGGACGACAACGGCAAGGACGGCTCCCTCACCGCTGAGGGCGGCGACGGCGGCGCAGGCATCGGCGGCGGAAAGGAGAGTACCGGCAGCAGCATCACCATCCGGGGCGGCGCGGTCGAGGCTGTGGGCGGGAGCAACGCGGCAGGCATCGGCGACGGTGCAGGCCGCGCGTCGGACGACACCGACGACCCGAACCCGGGAGACCTCTACATCTGCGGCGACGCCGAGGTGACGGCCAAGGCGGGAAGCCAGATGACGGACGCCAAGGCCCCGGCCATCGGCGGAAAGTACGGCGAAGTACCCACGGATGCCCTTTCTGATGCGGAACACAAGGTGACGGGAGGACGGCTGACCCGTCTGAACGCGGACGGCACCGTGATGGAGGGGATGGGCTACGACTACACCTCCACCCCCACGCCCCAGCCGGACGACGACGAGGACGACGATGACGTCCCGCCCCCGGCACAGGAGAACGCTCCCGAACCCCTGCCCGGCGGCATGGTGGTGGGCGGCTTCTTTTCCAGCCGGGTCACCATCCAGCGGTTGGATTCTGCTTTGGCCATTATTGAGAGCACCGACCCCATGGTCGGCAGCGTAAAGGCCGGCGACGCCGGAGAGGTCCTCACCCCGGGGGGTGTGGTGCTTATTGAGAGCGCCGCTCCCCGGTCCACCGTCACCACCGACATCTCCAGCCTCCGGGAGGACGGCGTGGAGGACATCTTCTTCCGCTATGAGGACACCATGACCCACTATAGCGTGGACAAGATGGCCGACGCGGCGGGCGAGGACGCTGACGTGGAGCTGAAGCAGAACAGGGAGGACATCAGCCTCCGGCTGGACGGCGAGACGCGGGACGACCTGTCGGAGCGCTATCTGGAGTGGGTGCCGGTGCAGACGCCAGAGCCGCAGGAGCGGCTGATATTGACCCACGAAGGGGTAGAGCAAAAAACGAGTGAAGAGCTCAGACGCGAACTCGACGAATTACGGAAACAAGAGCTGGAGAGGGGCTTCCAATTTGCGAAAAAAAGGGACGACCTCCCGAGTTTGGATTGGTGGCTCGAGCCTGCGAGAGCGGAAACGGTAAAGCAAAAAACGAGTGAAGAGCTCAGACGTGAACTTGACGAGTCCCTGAAACAGCTGGCTGCCCGATTTGAGGACATCGCTCCCGAGGAGGATAAGCCACGGCTTTTCCTGCTGGAAACCACCGTCCCGGATGGCACAAAGTATACCAATCTGTTGGAGAGTGACCTGCGGAGCTATGCCGACCGTGGTGACGACTGGGATGACCTGCCGGATACCCAGGGTGAGATAAAGCTCTGGATACCGGAGGACTTGGAGAAGGCCAAACTCTGGATACCGGAGGACTTGGGGCATCTCATAAGCCCCTCAAAGGAGAGCCTGAGCGGCATCGACGGCATTGCATGACATACAAAACGAAAGGATAAGACCGGTGAACCCCGCGGCCCTCGGGGCCGGCACGCGGGACGCGGAAACTGACCTGCGCACAATCACCAAAAACCACCGATAGAAAATAGCAATGTTGTACGAAGAAATCTGTCCCAAACCCCTTGCAAAATCACGATGAGCTGAGTATAATACCACTCATGAAACGCAAAACGTCCTGCCCCTCGTCCGGCAGGGCGTTTTTGTCGGTAAAAATTTGGCAAAGAAATGTTAAGTGACCGCCCGGGGAGGGGCTTTGTATGACAAAAGACATGACACAGGGCAGCCCGCTCAAGCTCATCCTTGCCTTTGCGGTGCCGCTGATGCTGGGCAGTCTGTTCCAGCAGTTCTACAATCTGGCGGATACCATCATCGTGGGCCGTTTCGTGGGCGTGGATGCGCTGGCGGCGGTGGGCAGCGTGGGCGGCCTGAACTATCTGGTGCTGGGCTTCGTCAACGGCATCGCCTGCGGCTTCTCCATCCCCATCTCGTGGACCTTCGGCGCGAAGGACTACCGCGAGATGCGGCGCTACACCGCCAATACCGTCTGGCTGAGCCTCTTTTTCGCCGTCGTGCTCACGGTGGTGACGGTGGCCCTGACCCGGGCGGTGCTGGTCTGGACCAACACCCCCGACAACATCATCGACATCGCGGACATCTACATCCGCACCATCTTCTGGGGCATCCCCTTCACCCTGCTGTACAACGTCACCAGCGCCCTCATGCGCGCGCTGGGCGACAGCAAGCGGCCTCTCTATTTCCTGCTGGTGGCCAGCGTGCTGAACATCGGCCTCGACCTGCTCTGTATCCTCATCTTCCGGATGGGGGCGTTCGGTGCGGCCTTCGCCACCGTGTTCAGTCAGGCGGTGGCGGGCATCGGCAGTCTCATCTACATCGGCCACCACTACCCGGAGCTGAAATGGAGCAGGGAAGAGGGCCGTCTGAGCGCCAGCCACTGCCTCAAGCTCTGCAATATGGGCATCCCTATGGGCCTGCAGTGCAGCATCACCGCCATTGGCAGCGTCGTGCTGCAGGGCGCGGTGAACGGGCTGGGCAGCAGCATCGTGGCCGCGCAGACCGCAGGCAGCAAGGCCGCTCAGTTCCTCAGCGTGCCGCTGGAGAGCATCGGCACCGCCATGACCACCTACGCCAGCCAGAACATGGGCGCTCACGACCTCAAGCGTGTGGACCGGGGCGTCAATACCGCGCTGGGCATTGGCTGCGTCTACAGTGTGGCATCCTTCCTCATCCTGCGTGTGCTGGATGTGCCGCTTATCAGCCTCTTCCTCGAGAGCAGCGAGGTGGAGATCATGGCGAATGCCCGCAGCTTCATCTTCTGGAACAGCGTGTTCTACATCCCGCTGGCTGTCCTCATCATCTACCGCTACACCATCCAGGGCCTGGGCTATTCCGGCCTTGCCATGTTCGCGGGCGTGGCCGAGATGGTCGCCCGTGCCATGGTGGGCTTCTGGTTCGTGCCGCTCTGGGGCTACTTTGCGGCCTGCATCGCCAACCCTGTGGCATGGTTCTTCGCCTGCTTCTTCCTCATCCCGGCGTACTTTGCAGTGCGCAAGCGGCTGACGAAGGAGCTTGCCGCAGCGCGGGTGGAGGACTGAGGGGGAGCTTCGCTCAAGCCTCTCCCTTTGGGAGAGGTGGCATTGCGAAGCAATGACGGAGAGGGCAAGCTCACTTCCCAAGAGTATCTGCACAGCGATAGGCACTGGCTTTTGTCAGAGCGGTGCTATCGCTGTGCTTTTTGCTTTTCTGTAGCATCCTTGCCCTCTCAGTCACCTTCGGTGACAGCTCCCCCAAAGGGGGAGCCTTAAAGAGCTGCCTCGTTGTATTTACAAATCCCCCCAAAACCGCTATACTATATATAGTTGTGTCAAAACGAGGAGGCGGGACGATGGAGCAGGAGCTGGAACGGCTGGAAGGCACGGTAGAGGACATCATCTACCTGAACGAGGACAACGGCTACACCGTGTTCGAGGTGTCGGGCGGCGGTGTCGTCACCGTTGTGTGCGGCGTGGTGGGAGAGCTCCACGCCGGTGAGAGCGTCGTCTGCCGGGGCAGGTACGAGAACCACGCCACCTATGGCCGACAGTTCCACGCACAGGAGTGCGAGACGGATATGCCCAAAGACCTCGAGGCCGTCTACGCCTTCCTCGCCAGCCGGTCACTGCCCTACATCGGGGCTCGGACGGCGGATAAGATCATTGACAAATTCGGCGCGGCGGCGCTGGAAGTGATCGCCAACGACCCCGCCCAGCTCACCCTCATCCCGGGCATCTCGGCGGACAAGGCCGACCGCATCCAGCAGGAGTTCAAGCGGATGTTCGGAATGCGGGAGCTCATCGCCTATCTGGCTCAGTTCGAGATCAGCCCCCGCCGGGCGATGGAAGTCTTCCGCACCTTCGGGCCGGGGGCCATGCAGGCCATCCAGCAGAACCCCTACCTGCTCTGCGGGGAGCCGCTGCAGCTGGACTTCCGCCACGCCGACAGCATCGCCCAGTATTACCAGATGGCAGGGGACTGCGCCCAGCGGCTGGAAGCCGCCCTTCTGCGCACCCTGCGCCACAACGCCGGCAACGGCCACACCTGTCTGCCCCGGGCGCAGCTGCTGGAAACGGCGTCGAACTTCATCCACCAACCCCCCGAAAAGCTGGCGGCGGCGCTGGACAGCTGCATCCAGACCGGGAAACTGGAGGTGCGGATGTTCGACGGCACACCGTATATTTATCTGCCGGATCTGCTGGCCGCAGAGCAGGACATCGCCGACCGTCTGGCCATGCTGACCAGGCGCGGAAAGCAGACGGCCCGAAACCTCGACAAGAACATCCAGATCCTGGAACTGGCGCAGGGCTTTGCCTATGCGCCGCTCCAAAAGGAAGCCATCCGTAAGGCCATGACTGAGAACTGCCTTGTCCTCACCGGCGGCCCCGGCACCGGCAAGACCACCACGGTCAACGCCATCCTGCAGCTGCTCGAGAACGAGGCCGAACGGGTAGCCCTCTGTGCTCCCACAGGCCGCGCCGCCAAGCGTCTGAGCGAGCTGACGGGCCGGAAAGCCTCCACCATCCACCGCCTGCTGGAAGTGGACTACACCGGCGGCGTGGTCAGCTTCATCCACAATGACAAGAACCTGCTCAAGTGCGACGTCGTCATCCTCGACGAGATGAGTATGGTGGACGTCAAGCTGTTCCAGGCCCTCATTGCGGCACTGCGGTACAGCTGCCGTATTATTATGGTAGGCGACGCCGATCAGCTGCCCAGCGTCGGCCCGGGCAATATCCTCGGCGAGATCATCCGCTCCGGGCTGGTGCCGACGGTCTGCCTCAACGAGATATTCCGGCAGGCCGCTCAGAGCCTCATCGTGGAGAACGCCCACCACATCATCTCGGGCGAACCGCTGAAAAAGGGCGGAAAGACGGACGATTTCTTCTTCCTCGAAGCCGACGGCGACGCAGCCCAGAAGCTGGTCTGCGACCTTGTGACCACCCGTCTGCCCCGCAGCTACCAGTTTGACCCGGTGAAGGATATTCAGGTGCTCTGCCCCACGAAGCTCGGCCCCACCGGCACCCAGGCCCTCAACGCAGAGCTGCAGGCCATGCTCAACCCGCCAATGAAGGGCAAGCCGGAGCTGCAGAGCGCGGCCCGGGTCTTCCGGGTGGGGGACAAAGTGATGCAGGTGCGCAATAACTACGAGATCACGTGGCAGCGCATCGGCGGGGAACAGGGCGTGGGTGCCTACAACGGCGACATCGGCATCGTGGAGTCCATCGACGTGCGCAGCCGCTCCATGGTGGTGCGGATGGACGACCGGCGGCTGGTCTACCCGGCGGAGAACCTCAACGAGCTGGAAATTGCGTATGCCATCACGGTACACAAAAGCCAGGGCAGCGAGTTCCCGGCGGTCATCCTCCCGGCGGCGCAGGTGCCGCCCCGCCTGTGCTACCGCAATCTCTTCTATACCGGCGTGACCCGCGGGCGGAAGCTCTGCATCGTGGTGGGCCGGCGGGACGTGGTGAACCGGATGATGTCCAACATCCGCCAGAACCTGCGGTACAGCGGCCTGGCAGCCTTGCTGGCCCAGGCTCTGCCCCCGGAGCAGGAGAACCTCTCCGATTGAAGATGAAACTTTACGAAATGCCAAAGCCTCCCCTCGATAGGGGAGGTGGCATCGCGCAGCGATGACGGAGAGGTTTTGTCCCGCAGTGGCTCACGGTCAGGCTGTCCTTCGTACAACCTCTCAGTCTCGTCGCAAGCTCCTCGCCAGCTCCCCTAGTAGGGGAGTCACTGGCGAGTCGGACGAGTTCACGCTGGACGCTGAAAGTCTGATAGGGCGTGAAAGGTAGTGCCTTGCTGTGAAGGTCAGGTGTTTTTAAGAGGGTTTCTTTTTGGATACACCTGTGTTATACTATAATGTGTTTTGATGACCCGCGCCCGGAGATGGGCGATGGAAATAGAGAATGGGCAGCAGAGAAAGGAAATATCACAACTATGGCACAGAACGACATCGGTATCGATCTTGGTACGACGACCATCATCATCGCGCAGGAGGGGCAGGGCGTCGTGCTCAACCAGCCCAGCGTGGTGGCGGTGGATACCCGCAAGAACTGCGTGCTTGAGGCCGGCGACAAGGCCCTTGCAATGGTGGGCCGCACGCCCAACTACATCTCCGCCATCTTCCCGCTGAAGGATGGCGTCATCAGCGACCACACCATGACCCGGGAGCTCATCTGCCGCTTCGTCAATCAGGTCTACAGCTCCCACATGGTCAAGCCCCGTGTGGCCGTCTGTGTGCCTGCCGCCATCACCGGCATCGAGAGCGACGCCGTGGTGGAGGCCGTCATGGCCGCCGGTGCGCGTCAGGTCTACCTCATTGATGAGCCCATCGCCGCAGCTCTCGGCTCCGGCATCGACATCACCGTGCCGGATGGCCGGATGATCATCGACATCGGCGGCGGCACCACCGACATCGCCGTGCTGAGCCTCGGCGGCAAGGTCAAGGCCACCAGCGTCCGCGTGGCCGGCAACCACTACGACGAAGAGATCCTGAAGTTCGTGCGCAACAAGTTCAGCATCGCCATCGGCCAGCGCACCGCTGAGAACCTGAAAAAGAACGTGGCCTGCTGCCCCCAGAAGGCAGATTTCAATGAGACCATGGAGATCAAGGGCCGCAGCCTGCTCACCGGCCTGCCCGTGCGCGTCAATGTCTCCACCGCCGACCTCTACGAGCCGGTCATGCGCCTGAGCGAGCAGATCGGCACCGCTGCCCATCAGGTGCTGGAGAAGACTCCTCCGGAGCTGGCCGGCGACATCTACCGCAACGGCGTCGTCCTCACCGGCGGCGGCGCACAGCTCCACGGCCTGCCTGAGTACCTCAGCCAGGAGCTGAAGGTGGAAGTGACCGTCTCGCCTGACCCCGTCAACTGTGTCGCGCTGGGTACGGCCATGAGCCTGCGTCTGGGCGACAAGCTGGAGACCGGCTTCATGGACGCCACCCCCCGCATGGGCCGCCGCTGAGAGGAAAGTGCTGTTCACAGAACCGTGAAAAACAACATGATTTTTGTTCATAGTTGTTGAATCGACCCGGAAAATATTGTATAATATCTTCAAATCGCTTTTTGCCGCCCGCCCCCCGGGCGGCAAAGAAAAAAGTAAATAGGAGGAAGACCATGGATTTAGGTTATGATGTGATCGTTACCATAACCGGTATTGTGCTGGTGTTTCTGATCCTCGTCCTGCTGATGGCCATCATCACGCTGGAGGGCAAGATCTTTGACGCCATGAACGGCAAGAAGGCAGCTGCCAAGGCTGCTTCTGCTGCAAAACCGGCTGCTCCTGTGAAACAGGCCGCTGCGCCCACTCCTGCAAAGGCTGCTGCCCCGCAGGTCGAGGCCGGCATCCCCGGCGACGTTGTGGCAGCCATCATGGCAGCCATCTACTCTATGGGCAACGGCAAGTATGTGCTGAAGGCAGTCCGCCGCGGCAAGAATGGCTGGGGCAAGGCTGGCGTCAACGACACCACCGCGCCCTTTTAACACAGGAGGAAAAACATGACTCAGTTTATTGAGACTCTGGTCGGTATTTTCCAGAGTTCCGGTTTTGCCAAGTTCGGTGAGCCGGGCGGCTGGCTGTACGCAGTGATGATCTGCGTGGGCTGCTTCCTGCTCTACCTCGCCATCGTCAAAGAGTTCGAGCCTCTGATCCTGCTGCCCATGGCTTTCGGCATGATCCTGGCCAACCTCCCCGGCAGCGGCGTCATCCATATGCAGTACTTTGTCGGTGACGGCCTCGAGCACCCGATGTGGGTCGAGATCTTGAACAACGGCGGTCTGGCCGATATGCTCTACATGGGCGTTAAGCTGGGCATCTACCCGCCGCTGATCTTCCTCGGCATCGGCACCATGACCGACTTCGCACCCCTGATCTCCAACCCCAAGAGCCTGCTGCTGGGCGCTGCCGCTCAGTTCGGCATCTTCGGCACTTACATGGGCGCTCGTCTGCTGGCCGCTACCGGTCTGGTGGACTTCACCCAGAAGCAGTCTGCCGCCATCTCCATCATCGGCGGCGCAGACGGCCCCACCGCTATCTTCGTCACCTCCCGTCTGGCTCCTGAGCTGCTGGGCTCCATCGCCGTCGCGGCCTACAGCTACATGGCTCTGGTGCCCGTCATCCAGCCCCCCATCATGAAGGCCCTGACCTCCAAAAAGGAGCGTACCGTCGTGATGAAGCAGCTGCGCGCCGTGACCAAGACCGAGAGGATCATCTTCCCCATCATGGTCACCATCATCGTCTCCCTCATCGTGCCGGATGCCGCCGTTCTGGTCGGTATGCTGATGCTGGGCAACCTGATGAAGGAGTGCGGCGTCGTGGATCGTATCCAGAAGACCGCCGGCAATGAGCTGATGAACATCATCACCATCTTCCTGGCTCTGTCTGTTGGCTGCACCACCTCTGCAAACACCTTCCTGAACAGCCGCACCCTGTTCATCATCGTGCTGGGCCTTATCGCATTCTCCTTCGGCACTGCTGCCGGTGTTCTCTGCGGCAAGGTCATGTATATCCTGACCGGCGGTCAGGTCAACCCCCTGATCGGTTCCGCTGGCGTTTCCGCTGTGCCTATGGCTGCCCGTGTTTCTCAGAAGGTCGGCCAGAGCGAGAACCCCTCCAACTTCCTGCTGATGCACGCCATGGGCCCCAACGTGGCCGGTGTTATCGGTTCCGCCGTCGCTGCTGGTATCCTCATCAACATCTTCGGCTAAGCATTTCCTGAGATCTCCGCTCCATCGTGGTATTGACCGCGGTGGGGCGGTTTTTGTTTGCATTGTTTTTATGTACAACTTTTTTGAAATGTGATATACTATATTTTAAGTGATATATCCAGAAATGATTGAAAAGAACAGGTGAAACAATGGCAACAGATCTCGCACAACAATTCTGCGCTTTGCGTGATACGTATATTGAAAAGCAGTTCGGACGCCTGAACGATATGCAGCGGGAGGCGGTGTTCACCACCAACGGCCCTCTGCTCATCCTCGCGGGTGCAGGCAGCGGAAAGACCACCGTGCTGGTCAACCGCATCGCCAACCTCATCCGCTTCGGCTCGGCCCACGGCTCCAGATGGACGCCCCGGGAGGTGACGGAGGACGATGTGAAAGCCCTGCGCACTGCCATCATGACCGGCACCGATGCCCCGTCGTGGCTGGATGGGATGCTGCGGAAGGACGCCGTCCGGAGCTGGAACGTTATGGCCATCACCTTTACCAACAAGGCCGCCGGTGAGCTGAAAGAGCGCCTGCGCCGGATGCTGGGCGGGGAAGAGGGCGACGAGGTGTTCGCCTCCACGTTCCACTCAGCCTGCGTCCGCATTCTCCGCCGCTGGGCCGAGGAGATCGGCTACCCCCGCAGCTTTACCATCTACGACAGCGACGACTCCCAGCGTGTCATGAAGGCTGTTTACAAAGAGCTGAGCGTGGACGATAAGTTCTTCCCGGTCAAGAGTGCCATCAACCAGATGAGCCGTTGGAAAGACCAGCTCATCAGTCCGGAAGAGGCCCTGAAGACCCCGGCCCGGGACACGAAGGGCGCTCTTGCGGCCAAGGTCTACGCCGCCTATGAAAAGAAGCTCAAGGAGGCCGGTGCTTTCGACTTCGACGACCTCATCTACCAGACGGTCATCCTGCTGTCGGAGCACGAGGATGTGCGGGAGTTCTACCAGAACAAGTACAAATATCTGCTGGTGGACGAGTATCAGGACACCAGTGTGGCTCAGTTCCGGCTCGTGAGCCTGCTCACCGGCCCGGAGAAAAACATCTGCGTCGTGGGCGACGACGACCAGAGCATCTACCGCTTCCGCGGCGCGACCATTGAGAACATCCTCAACTTCGAGCGCATCTATAAAGGCACCAGGACCATCCGACTCGAGCAGAATTACCGCTCTACGTCAAATATCCTGAATGCCGCCAACTGTGTCATCCAGCACAACACCGAGCGCAAGGGCAAGACCCTCTGGACGAAGAACGGCGAGGGCGACAAGGTGCAGGTCTACACCGCCGAGAACGAGCAGGACGAGGCCAGTCATATCGCGGAGGTCATCGGCCAGCACCTCAAAGAGGGCGGACATCTGGCCGACCACGCCATCCTCTACCGGATGAACGCCCAGTCAGCCCCCATCGAAAGCTACTTCACCCGTGCGGGCATCCCGCATAAGATCGTGGGCGGCCAGCGCTTCAACGACCGCAAGGAAGTCAAGGACATCCACTCCTATATGTCCATCGTGGCGAACCCCCGGGACGATGTCCGACTTCGTCGAATCATCAACGAGCCTGCGCGCAAAATCGGTGCAACGACCATCGAGGTCATCGCGGATTTGGCGGCTCAGCAGGGCATCAGTATGCTGGATGTCATCTCCCATGCCGACCAGTACGCCAAGCTCAGCCGCGCCATCGCGCCGCTGTTCAAGTTCTGGGACATCTACCAGAAACTGCAGGAATCGCTGGAAACGAAGACGCTGGACGAGTTCGCCTCCGATGTCATCGAGATCACCGGCTACCGCGCCATGCTGGAAGCTGACGCCGCCAAGGGCCACGAGGATGCCGCCGACCGTCTGCAGAACCTCGGCCAGCTGGTCAACAACGTCAAGAGCTACTGCGACCAGCACGGAGAAGAGGCCTCGCTGGAAGGCTATCTGGAGGACATCGCCCTCATCAGCGACATCGACAGCTACAACGAGAGCGCCGACCAGGTGGTGCTGATGACCATCCACTCGGCCAAGGGCCTTGAGTTTCCCTATGTATTCCTCATTGGCATGGAAGAGGGCGTCTTCCCCAGTGAGATGAGCAAGTATTCTGAGGCTGACCTCGAGGAGGAGCGCCGTCTGGCCTATGTGGGCATCACCCGCGCCAAGAAGGAGCTTTACATCTCCAACAGCGTCACCCGGATGCTCTATGGCCGCACCCAGCGCAACGAGCCCAGCCGCTTCCTCCGGGAAATCGAGCCGGAGTACATCGAAGAGACCCGCAGCCCGGTGCTGGAACAGCGCTCCCGTCTGGGCGGCTGGGGCAGCGGTTACGGCAGCGATACCGTGCCGGGCGGTGCGTCGGGTTACTCCGGCCCCTCCGGCTGGGGGCGTGCGGCCTCCGGTTACGGCTCGGGCTATGGCAACCGCAGCGGCTATCTGAATAAAGAATATAACGCACCGATGTCCAATAGCCGAGGCTTTGGCTCCGATCACGCGGGCCGGGGAAGTGCTTCGTCGGGTCATGGCGGCTGCAGCTCCGGTTCGGGAAGCAGCGGCTTCGGCTCTGGCTATGGCCGTCCGGCAGCGCCCAAAGCGCCGGTCAAACCCGCAGGCGGCGGTGTGACGTCTTCGCCCCGTCCGGCAGCGGCATCCACCGGCCCCAAGCACTATGAGCCGGGCGACATCGTGGAGCACAAGGTCTTCGGGCGCGGCAAGGTGCTGAAAGTCAAGCCCGCTGCCGGCGACCAGATCGTGGAGATCAGCTTCGAGAAGGTGGGCGTGAAAAAGACTATGGCCAACTTTGCGCCCCTTGTGAAGATAACGACGGAGGAATGAGAAAAATGATGACTGTCCGATTGATAGCACATACGCCGGAGCCGGAGAAGGTCGTGGCGGCTGCGGCGAAGCTCTGCTACTCCGACGCCCACATCACCGACCTGCTGGACGGGCTGGATGAGGAAAAGACTGCCCGCTTCCTGACCATGCTCAGCGATCTGGGCCACGCCAGCCCCATCGAGCACGCAAGCTTCACCTTCGGCATCGAGGGCGTCAGCCGTACCCTGCTGGCTCAGATCACCCGCCACCGCATCGCGTCCTTCAGCGTCCAGAGTCAGCGGTACGTCCGTCTGGACGATTTCCGCTACGTCATCCCACCCGAGATCGAGGCCATCCCCGAGGCAAAGGCGGCGTTCATCGAGAGCATGAACGAGGACGCCAGGCGCTACCTCGACCTCGTGCAGAAGCTGGAAGACGGCCACACCGCCCGCCTGATGGCCGAGGGTCTGCCCGAAAAGCAGGCCCGGGCCAAGGCTTCCAAGCAGGCCAACGAGGACGCCCGCTTCGTGTTGCCCAACGCCTGCGAGACCAAGATGGTGGTGACCATGAACGCCCGCAGCCTGCAGAACTTCTTCCACCTGCGCTGCTGCAACCGCGCCCAGTGGGAGATACGGCAGCTGGCCGAAGAGATGCTGCGGCTGGTCTACCCGGTGGCACCCCATATCTTCCGCACCGCCGGCCCGGCCTGCGTGTCCGGCCCCTGCCCGGAGGGCAAGATGTGCTGCGGCCGCACCGCCGAAGTCCGCGCCCAGTACGCCGCGCTGAAAGGGGAGAAGGCAGAATGAGCAAGGGCAGGCTTCTTGTCATCGAAGGGCTGGACGGCTCCGGCAAGGCCACCCAGGCAAAGCTGCTGGCCGCCCATCTGGCCGAGAGCGGTCGAAGGGTGATGGAGATCACATTCCCGGACTACGAGAGCGATTCCAGTGCGCTGGTGAAGATGTACCTCTCCGGTCAGTTCGGCGACAAGCCCGACGACGTCAACCCCTATGCGGCGTCCAGCTTCTATGCGGTGGATAGGTACGCCAGCTATAAGACCAGGTGGGGCAGCTTCTACGAGGCGGGAGGCATCGTCATCGCCGACCGCTACACCACGTCGAACGCGGTGCATCAGTGCTCCAAGCTCCCGCCGGAGCAGTGGGACGATTTCCTCCGCTGGGCCTTTGACTACGAATACAGGCTGCTGGGCCTGCCCGCACCGGACGCTGTGGTGTACTTACAGGTAGACCCCGCTGTGAGCCAGAAGCTCATGACCGGCCGCTACCACGGCGACGAGAGCAGGAAGGACGTCCACGAAAAGGACATTGAATATCTGGCCCGCAGCCGCCGTGCCGCCGAGTACTGTGCGGCGCATCTGGGCTGGGCCACCGTCCATTGCACGGAAAATGGAGCCATGCGCACCATCGAGGAGATTCAGGCCGAGGTGCGGGCGCTGGCGGAAAAAGAACTCGGATAACCGCGAAAATGGGAGGGATACTATCGATGTATCGTTTGATGCAGCCGTCGGATGAGGCGGCAGTCGTGGCACTGTGGCAGAAAGAACGCGGCGACAGCGCTGAGTTCATCAAGACTGCTCTGGAAAAGTTCGCCGGGGCGGAAAATATCTACGTCGCTGAGGAAAATGACGAGATCGCCGCTGCGGCGCTGGCGGTCCCCGTCACCCTCAAGGGACGCAGCGGCAGCTACCTCTACGGCCTCTGCGGGCAGGGAAGCCTGATTCTGGCAGGACTCGTGGACTATCTCTGTGCGCAGCAGAAGCTGCGGGGCGCGGGCTTCACCGTGGCCGTTCCGGTCGGACAGGAGCAGGCTGCGCTGCTGGAAAACAAGGGTTTCCAGCGGGCTTTTGCCCTCCGCTGCCTGCCCCGGGAGGTGTCCCGCAACCTGTGGAGTCAGGCGGAGTTCGACTCCGTGACGGCCCGCAAGCTCTATGAGCTGCGGGAGCGCTTCTATCCCGATACCGTCCAGTTCCCGCCGGAGCAGATGGCCGTCGTGCTGACCGACCTCTACGCCCGGGGCGCGACCATCGTGTCCAGCGAGAAGGGCTACGGCATCTACTTCCGCCGGGAGGACACCCTCTATTTTGTGGAGCTGATGGCCGATGATGACCGCTCTGCCGAGGTGCTGATGGAAGCGGCCCGGGAGAAGGAGGTCATCGTGGAGCGCGCCGTCATCACAGTGGGTGCGGCTCAGAACCTTTTCCTCGGCGAAGGCACCCGGCAGGACTACGGCATGATACGGTTCGACGCGGAGCCTTTCGATGTGGAAGAAAGCTATATGCGGCTGATGATGGAAAGCTGAACGGAATGGTAAAGGAGTGTGTACATGGCACACGATGCAAAACATAGAAAAAGCAGAAAAGGCGGCGCAGCGAAAATGATTCTGATCGTGCTGCTGATCCTGGTACTGGCGGCGGGCGGCTGTCTGCTGGCCATCCGAAAAGAGATCAACGGCAGTGCTTCCGCTGGCGAACCGGTGAGTGTGAGCATCCAGCAGGGCAGCGGTGTGGCAGCCATCGCCCAGAAGCTCAAGACGGCGGGCGTCATCAAGTACCCCCACGTCTTCCGCTGGTATGCAGGCAAACAGGGCGCGGCAGGCAAGCTCCAATACGGCGAGTTCGACCTCGCCCCCGGCAGCTCCTACGACGACATCATCGAGGTGCTCTCCGCCTACGCGAAAGCCGACAGCGTCCGGCTGACCTTCCCCGAGGGCACGACGGCCATCGCCATTGCGAAAAAAATGGAGGATGCCGGGCTGTGCAGCGCCGAGGACTTCCTCAAGGAGGCCAACACCGGCGATTTCAGCCAGTACAGGTTCTGGCAGTACGTCCCCGACGACGAGGACGCCCCGGACCGCTTTCTCAAGTGCGAGGGTTATCTTTTCCCGGATACCTACGATTTTCGGAAGGATGACACCGTCCATCATTACGTTGAGACGTTCTATTCTCACTTCGACAAGCAGATCACCGATGAGATGTATGCCGAGATGGAAAAGCAGGGGATGACCCTCTCCGAGGTGGTCACTCTGGCGTCCTTCGTGCAGGAGGAGGCCGGCAACGATCAGGACGATAATGTGGCGCAGGTGTTCCGCAACCGTCTGGCCGAGGGTTCGCCCTACCCCAAACTGCAGAGCAACACCTCCAGCTACGTCCAGAGCGATGCCGACAACAACTACCTCTGGAACTGGGTCGCGCCCTACTACGGCGGCTGGGACAGCATCCCGGAGAACATTCTGGAAGCCTACGACACCTACGCCTGCACCGGCCTCTCCGCCGGCCCCATCTCCAACCCCGGCATCGCGGCCATCCGCGCAGCGCTTGCCCCGCAGCCCGACGATGAGGCGAAGGAAGCCTATTTCTTTGTCACCGACCTTGCCGGTCACTACTACTACGCCCGCACCTACGCAGACCATCAGAAAAACTGCGATGAGGCGGCTAAAGTTAATAAAAGTATGAAGTAAAAGAGGAATACCATGTTACAGATACCGGAACTTCTGGCCCCGGCAGGCGACCTCGAGCGCCTGCGGTATGCCATCAACTACGGCGCAGACGCCGTTTACTGCGCTCTGCCCGAGTTCGGGATGCGCTCTGCACCCACCAACTTCACCCCGGAGCAGCTGAGCGAGGGCGTCATCTATGCCCACGCCCGGGGCCGCAAGGTCTACCTGACCATGAACACCCTGCCCACCAACGAGGAGGCTGACCGTCTGCCTCAGGCCATCAAGGACGCTGCCGCCGCCGGTGTGGACGCCTTCATCGTGGCCGACCTCGGCGTGTTGGACGCCTGCAAGACGTTCGCGCCCGACATCGACGTCCATATGTCCACCCAGACCGGCATCACCAACTGGGCCGCTGCCCGCGCCGCCTACAACATGGGTGCGAAGCGGGTGGTGTTGGCCCGGGAGATGACCCTGCAGGACATCGCCACCCTCCGCGACAAGACCCCGCCGGAGCTGGAAATCGAGGCTTTCGTCCACGGCGCCATGTGCATGAGCGTCTCGGGCCGCTGCCTGCTCTCCAACTACATGGCAGGCCGCGACGCAAACCGCGGCCAGTGCGCCCAGCCCTGCCGCTGGAAGTACTATCTCAGCGAGGAGACCCGCCCGGGCCAGCTCTATGAGATCGGCGAGAACGAGAACGGCAGCTACATCCTGAACGCCAACGATCTGTGTACCGCGCCCTTCCTCGACCTCATCTGCAAGGCAGGCGTGGACAGCCTCAAGATCGAGGGCCGCGCCAAGACGTTCTACTATGTCGCCAGCGTGACGGCGGCCTACCGCCGCGCCCTCGACCAGTATCTGGCCGACCCGATGAACGAGAACTTCGAGCTGCCGGAAGAGGTTTTGGCTGAGCTGACCCGCACCAGTCACCGCCACTATTCGCCCGGCTTCTACTTTGGCCGGGAGCAGGCCCGTCAGGCCACCGACAGCGCTACTTACATCCGCGAGTGGGAGTTTGTCGGTACGGTGGACGGCTGGGAGAACGGCGTCGCCAGCTGCCAGCAGCGGGGCAAGTGGAGCCTCGGCGACACGCTGGAAGTGCTCTGCCCGGATGGCCGCAGCATCCCGCTGAACCCCGAGTGGATCAAGAATGAGGCCGGTGAGCTGGTGGAGTCCACGCCCCACGCGATGGAGCGCTATACCATCCCCACCCCGGAGCTGCCGCCGATGAGCCTGCTGCGCCGGAAAGTCTGAAAAAACTGCGAATCCAGCGGATGTGTTAGAGCGATAGAAAAAGAGGGTCTGCTATGAGCAATGCGGTAAGCAGCAAGATAACCGGAAAAGAATATCCGCTTTCCAAGATATTCAGCTCGGATTTTGAATATCATATTCCGGGCTACCAGCGTCCTTATGCGTGGACAGAAGATGAAAATGGCGATTTATTCAATGATCTGTATGGATTTTTCCAGACGGAGAACACAGAAAATTTCTTTCTGGGCAGTATCGTCCTGATCAAGGACGAGCAGGACCGATACGCCGATGTCATTGATGGACAGCAGCGCCTGACCACATTGTCTATCCTGTTTGCAGTTCTGGCTGATACATTTGACAACGAAGACTATAAGGTGGACTGCAAAAAATATTTGCAGGAGAAAGGCAATGTGTTGGAGGGGATCGAGGCCCAACCGAGGCTATTTCTCAAGGAAAAGGATCAGCCATTTTTCCATAAGTACATCCAGAACATTCAGCTGGACGCATTGGGGCAGTTGGACCCGGCGCTGTTGGACACCGAAGCAAAGCTGCATATCCAGAAAAACTGCGCTGTGCTTCGCAAGAGTTTTGCTGAAATGTTCAGCAATGACGATGACAGGCTGAGATTTACACAGTTTTTGCTGACCCGCTGCTATCTGGTGGTCGTTTCGACGCCGAGTCAGGAATCAGCGTTCCGTATTTTTACGGTCATGAACAGCCGAGGCCTCGACCTACTGCCGACGGACATTATCAAATCCACAGTTATTGGCAGCCTTCCCAAAGAAAAGCAGCAGGAATATACGGAAAAATGGGAAGGACTTGAGGAGTTGACCGGACGTGACGGGTTCAACGAGGTATTTACGCATACCCGGACCATCTTTGTAAAAGAGCGCCAGAAAAAGACCCTTCGGGAGGAATTTGAAGAATATATTTTGAAGACAGTATCTCCGAAACGACTGATCGATGACTATCTTGTACCCTATACGAATGCTTACGTTCAGCTAAAAAATTGCGAGTTCACTGCTACACATCATGCGGACGAGGTAAACGGTCTGCTTTTCTGGCTGAACAAGACAAACAACTCCGACTGGATGCCGCCTGCTATCAAATTTCTCGCAGAGCACCCGAATGATTCGGAATATGTTCTCTGGTTTATCCGAAAGCTGGAAAGGCTGGCATCTTATCTGCTTGTGACAGCGCAGGACGTCAACCATCGTGTGGACCGGTACAAATGGCTTCTGGTGGAGATGGAGGGTCGGCCCGACAGCACATTGACCTCTCCGCTGAGAAACATTGAGCTTACGGATTGGGAAAAAGAACATTTCCGGCAGACACTGGATGGCGAGATTTATACGATGACAGCGCAGCGCCGCAACTACATCATCCAGCGGCTGGACTCTTTTGTGAGCGATGGCGGAGCGTCGTACAATCAGAAGTTGTTCACGATTGAACACGTTTTGCCGCAGCATCCGGCACAGGGTAGTGAATGGCTGAACCTCTGGCCTGACGAGCAGGTGAGGAAATATTGGCTCAATCGCATTGCAAACCTTGTGCCGTTGACCCGGCAGCGTAATTCGGCTGCGCAGAACTACGATTTTGCGACAAAAAAGACGAAGTATTTCCAGTCCAAAAACGGCACGAGTTCGTACACACTGACAACTCAGGTACTCAGTGAGACTGCGTGGACACCGGATGCTGTAAAAACGCGGCAAGAAAAGCTGGCAAAGGTGTTTGAAACAAACTGGGAACTGAGCACGACGAAAGTTGCAACAGGAGAGAGGGCCTTCAAAATTGCCGGGCGTGGCGGTAGCGCGTCGGGGTACCCTACGATGCAACAGGACGACTTTCTTGTGTTGGCAGGAAGCTGTGTTGCACCGAGTGTTACAGATAGTCTTCAACAGAATTATATCGACCTGAGAAATCAGTTGCTTGCAGATGGCACGATAAAAGATAATATGTTTACCAGAGACTATACATTTACCAGTGCTTCCGCAGCGGCGTCGGTGATCCTGGGCCGTTCGTCCAATGGCCGCAGGGAATGGGCCAAGCTCGATGGACGAACGCTGGCACAGTCAGGTCACTAAAAGTACATTATAACACAAACAGCGCCCCATCAGTACATTGCTGACGGGGCGCTGTGATTTATAAGAAATTATTCCGGCTTGACCTGCAGCTCCTGCTCGCAGTAGATGCAGCGATACTTGCCGTTGGAGCTCAGCTCGAAGATCTGGTCGCACTCTTCCTCGATGGAGGAGATGCAGCGGGGGTTCTTGCACCGCACGATGTTGACCAGACGCTTGGGGGGCTGGGGCTTTTCCTTCTTGACAGCCTTGCCGTTCTCGATGATGGTCACGCTGATGTCGGGGTCGAGATAGGCCAGCACGTCGAGGTTGAGCCAGGAGGCGTCGCCCTCCACCTTGATGATGTCCTTCCGGCCCGACTCTGCCTTGTGGCTGCGGGCGTTCTGGATGAGGGCCACGCTGGCGGTGCGGTTGCCCTTGATGCCCAGCAGGTCCATCAGGCCGATGGCCGTGCCTGCCTTGATATGGTCGATGACGATACCGTTCTGAATTTCATCAATGTTCAGCATCTCAGTTGCCCTCCTTTTCAGCCTTGGGGTCCTTGAGGCCCAGCAGCGTCATGATAAGCGCCATGCGGACGTAGACGGCGTTCTGCACCTGCTCAAAGTAGGCGGCGCGGGGGTCGTCGTCCACTTCCAGCGTGATCTCATTGACGCGGGGCAGGGGATGGAGCACGGCCATGTCAGGCTTGGCAAGGGCCATCTTCTCTTTGGTGAGGATATAGCTGTTCTTCAGACGGACATAGTCTTCCTCGTTGAAGAAACGCTCCTTCTGGACGCGGGTCATGTAGAGGATGTCCAACTCGGGCATGGATTCCTCGAGGCTGCGGGTCTCCTTGTAGGGGATGTGGTTGGCCTCGAGCACGTCGGTGATGATGTAGTCCGGCACCCGCAGCTCCTCGGGGCTGATGAGGACGAAGCGGATGTTCTCACAGCGCGCCATGGTCTTGATGAGGGAGTGGACGGTGCGGCCAAACTTGAGGTCGCCGCACAGGCCGATGGTCAGGTCGTTCAGACGGCCCTTGCGGCGGCGAATGGTCATCAGGTCGGTCATGGTCTGGGTCGGGTGCTGGTGGCCGCCGTCGCCTGCGTTGATGACAGGGATGCGGGAGTACCGGCTGGCCCGCAGCGGTGCGCCCTCCTTGGGGTGGCGCATGGCCACGATGTCGGCGTAGCAGGAGACGACGCGGATGGTGTCGGCCACGCTCTCGCCCTTGGATGCACTGGAGACGGTCTCGCTCGGGAAGCCGAGGACATGTCCGCCGAGGTTCAGCATCGCGGCCTCAAACGAAAGACGGGTGCGGGTGGACGGCTCGTAGAACAGAGTGGCCAGCTTTTTGTGGGCGGCCACGTCCTGATAAGCAGCCGGGTCGGCGCAGATGCGGTCGGCCAGGTCCAGCAGAGAGGTGATCTCCTGCTGACTGAAATCCAACGGATCGATCAGATGACGCATATTTTTTGTTTCCCTCCGTCAAAGAAGCTTTCGAAGAATCGAGAAGTCGAAGAAGTTCGTGTAGTAGCTCAACGAACGCATGACGGGATGGCAGAGCCGGTTGTAGCATATCTCATCCAGCAGAAGCATGGCCTCGCCCGGGGCCAGACGCATGGCGGCCCGGATGGGCTCGTCGCCGCAGCTGGCCTTGAGGTGGGCCACATTGGAGGCCACCTGCTGGCGGCACTCCCGCTCCAGAACATCGAAGATGTCACCCGACAGGTCGATGCGGGTGTAGTCCCGGTTCCCAAACAGGGCGCGGGGCAGGTAGTCGATGGAGTAGATGACGGGGGTGGTGTCGGCGAGGATGCGCTTCTTGATGCAGATGACATCGTCGCCGGGCTCGATGGCCAGATCACGGGCCAGCTCTTCGCCTGCGCGGACGGGGTAGATCTGGATGCCGTCGGCGTGGGGGTAGCTGCCAAAGCTGCGGATGAGCGGGTAATACTCCAGCTTCTGGTCCAACCGGCTGCGCAGGTTCAGGACACTTCGGTTGACCACTGTGCCGATGCCGCGCACCCGCTCGATGTAACCCGCACGCTCCATCTCGCTCAGCGCATCGCGGATGACGGTGCGGCTGACGCCGAGTTCGGCGGCAAGGTCTACCTCAGCGGGCAGACGGTCGGTCTGTGCATAGCGGCCTGTGCGCAGTTCCTCCAGCAGAGCGCTGACGATGCGGTCGCTGATGACAGCACCACCCAGGCGGCTGGAAGGGGATAAGCTGGAATCTCTCATGGTTCGTTTCCTCCGGTACACGGGCAGGGCGGCCCTGCCTGGACTTCCGAAAAAGCTGTGCCTGAGCACAAAAACTCTTTCTGCAAATATTATAGCATAAATTGACAACGATTCAAACGGCATTTATACTGGAATCAGCCGGAAAGTATGATTTTATTTTGGAGGGATAGAGCAAGAATGGAAGTTCTTCTGCACAAAGTGTGCGGCCGGCCCGCAAGCCGCACCATGACCCTGCGCGCTGCCGGGCCGGAGGATGCCGCCGCCTTTTACGCCTTGCAGAACGAGGTGCGGGCCGCGATGCCCCACCCGGAGCAGTTCGTACCCGACACGCTGGAAAACATCGCCCGCTACCTGAAAGAGGATCTGTGCATCGGAGGGTGGGACGGCGGGCGGCTGGGGGCCTACTTTATCCTGCGCTACTGCGGGCAGGACGCGCACAACTATGCCGCCTTTATGGGCATCCCGCGAGAAGAGTGGGACGGCTGGGCCAACGCCGACAGCGCCATCGTCCACCCCGACTACCGGGGCAACGGTCTGCAGCGGAAACTGCTGGAGGCGGCGCTTGCCCGGCTCCGCCCGGGCATCGTGGGCATCGGGGCCACCGTCAGCCCGGAAAATCAGTACAGCCTCAACAACGCCCTGGCCAGCGGCTTTGAGATCGTCTGCCGCCGGGAGATGTACGGCGGGTATGACCGGTATCTGCTGGCGAAGAGGCTATAAAATGATACAGCTCCGCGTTTCTCCGGAAAGGCGGGGCTGTTCTTTTTTGGATACATCGGAAAAGTCATACCATTCACGAATCGACGCTGATATGTCATGAAAAGGACTTGACAAAAATATAGGGGGGGGGG
>OGGW01001092.1_pt1 | contig 22349 bp, 19 predicted proteins | sample 1571291 | NCBI WGS metagenome assembly OGGW01 (sample SAMEA2582028, study PRJEB24529) | metagenome | biome: Human gut stool | place: China | collected 2011 | reverse complement strand
TGCATCCTTCCTCTTCTGTATGTAGGCATCTTCTCCTGTGGTGTTGGCTACACCCTGCAAATTCTGGCGCAGAAGGGTTCCAACCCCACGGTGGTCACCATCCTGCTGAGTCTGGAGAGCGTATTCGCCGTCATCGCCGGCGCCATCATCCTCAAGCAGCAGATGTCCGTCCGGGAATACATCGGCTGCGCGGTGATGTTCGCCGCCGTGATCCTGGCGCAGATCCAGTTCCCCGAAAAGAAAAAAGCGGAATAACGCAAGCAGCGCAAAAAAGGAGCACCCGCCGGGTGCTCCTTTTTTTGCTTATTTTCCTCAGAACAGCGTCACCTGACTGGTATCCGCCATACCGGCAAAGGCGCCCAGCGCCTTCAGCTGCTCGATATGGGTCTTACTAAGCTTGTTGCAGATGGTGGCGAACTCCTCTACAGAGATGAAGGTTTTTCCCTTTCGCTTCTCCACCGTGTCCAGCGCCGCCGTCTCACCCAGACCGCGCACCGTTACAAAGGGAGGCAGCAGGCCGTTTTCCGTGATCTTGAAGTGTGTGGCATCGGAGTCGTAAATACTAATGGTGTCAAAATGGAAGCCCCGCAGATAGAACTCGTAGCACACCTCCAGCGTCACCAGCAGGTTCTGTTCCACGACGGTGGCGTCCTTATTGTTCTAGATCTCGCTGATTTTCTGCTTCACCGCATCCATGCCGGCGCAGCAGTACTCTGCGTCGAAGGCCTTGGCCCGGATGGAGAAGAACGTAGCGTAGAAGGCCAGCGGCTCATGCACCTTGAACCACGCAATACGGAACGCCATCATCACATAGGCCACAGCGTGGGCCTTAGGGAACAGATAGCCGATCTTGGCCAGAGAGCCGATATACCAATCCGGCACCTGATGCTCCCGCATAGCCTCCTCCCAGCCGTCCTCGAAGCCCTTTTTCTTTACTTTGCCCTTACGCACCGCCTCCATGATCTTAAAGCTCATCTTCGGCTCCAACCCCATGGAGATCAGGTACAACATGATATCATCGCGGCAGCCCACCGTCTCCAAAACGCTGGCCGTTCCGCCCACGATCAAGTCCCGGGCATTGCCCAGCCACACGTCGGTACCGTGGGAGAAGCCGGACAACCGTACCAGGGTATTGAAATCCTGGGGCATGGTATCCATCAGCATACCGCGGGTGAACCGGGTGTTGAACTCCGGGATAGCCACGGCGCCGGTGGGCCCCAGTATCTCGTCATTTTCAAAGCCCAGCACCTTGGACGAGGTGAAAATACTCATGGTATCCGGGTCATCCAAGGGGATAGCCCGCGCGTTCACGCCGGTCAGGTCCTCCAGCATTTTGATCATGGTGGGGTCATCGTGTCCCAGCATATCCAGCTTCAGGAGGTTGTCCTCCATGCAGTGATACTCGAAATGAGTGGTCACAGTGTCGCTGTTGGCATCGTCTGCCGGGTGCTGCACCGCGGTAAAATCCTCCACATCCATATCATCCGGCACCACCACCAGCCCACCGGGGTGCTGCCCCGTAGTACGCCGCACGCCCACGCAGCCCAGCGTCAGGCGATCCAGCTCCGCATTGGAGGCCGTCTCGCCCCGTTCCTCCAGGTATTTCTTCACCATGCCGAAGGCGGTCTTTTCCGCTAGGGTACCGATGGTCCCCGCGCGGAACACCTGGGTCTTGCCGAACATCTCGATGGCGTGCTGGTGTGCCCGGGCCTGGTACTCACCGGAGAAATTCAGGTCGATATCCGGCACCTTACCGCCGCCGTAGCCCAAAAACGTCTCAAAGGGGATGTCAAATCCGTCCTTAGCGTACTTTGTCCCGCACACCGGGCAGTTCTTATCGGGCATATCCGCGCCGCAGCCGTAGCTGCCATCGGTGATGAACTCAGTATGGCGGCATTTGGGGCAGCGATAATGGGGCGGCAGGGAGTTCACCTCCGTAATGCCGGACATATACGCCACCAGCGACGAGCCCACCGAGCCACGGGAGCCCACCAGATAACCGTTTTCCAGGCTGCGCTGCACCAGCTTCTGGGCGGACATATACACCACGTCGTACTTGCCCAGAATGCTTTTCAGTTCCACGTTCAGCCGGTCCACGATCAGCTGAGGCGGCTTGTCGCCGTACAGCTCGTGACACTTGTCCCACACTCTGTCATGAAGTTCCTGCTCCGAATTCTCCAGCCGCGGTGGGAACAACCGTCCCGGCGGCAGCAGCTCGATATTTTCGATACGGTCGGCGATGCCGCGCGGGTCGTCGATGACCACCTGATGCGCTTCCTCTTCGCCCAGATAGGCAAACTCCGCCAGCATCTCCTCCGTGGTCTTGAAGTAAATGGGCAGGGGTGCGTCGGCGTCGGCAAACTTCTTGCTGGCCAGCAGGATATGGCGGTATACCTCGTCCTCCGGCTCCTGGAAGTGCACATCGCCGGTGGCGCACACGGGCTTGCCCAACTCCCGGCCCAACCGGACGATGGTACGGTTGAACTCCCGCAGCTCCTCCTCTGACTGCACCGCGCCGTTGCGAAGCATGAACATATTATTGCAGATGGGCTGTATCTCCAGGTAATCGTAGAACGATGCGATGCGCTTCAGCTCCGCCCAGTCCTTGCGGTCCGCCACCGCCCGGAACAACTCGCCTGCTTCGCAGGCCGAAACGATGATGAGGCCTTCCCGATGGGCGATCAGCTCCGTCTTGGGGATAATGGGCACACGCTTGAAATACTTGAGGTTGGAAGCTGAGATCAACTGATACAGATGCTTCAGACCCAGCTTATTCTTCGCCAGGATGATAATGTGCTTAGGGTGCCGGCTGCCGCCGCCCTGGGGCCGCAGCTTCTCCATCTGCCCGTTGATCTCCTGCAGACGGGAAATTCCCATCTCCCGCCGCATTCTCTCAAAAAAGGGTATCAGCATATACCCCACCATCCCCGCGTCGTCCGACGCCCGGTGGTGGTTGAAGGCGGGCAGATCCAAATGCTCCGCCACGATGTCCAGCTTATGTTTGTGCAGCTCCGGCAGCAGGTTCTGCGCCAGGATGAGGCTGTCGATGTACGTGGGGTCGAATTCCAGCCCCGCCCTGCGGCACCCTGCTCGGATGAACCCGATGTCGAACTCCGCATTGTGGGCCGCCAGCGGTCGCCCGTCCACGAATTTCAAAAACGCCGCCAGTGCTTCCTCCGGCGGCGGCGCGTCCGCCAGCATGGCATCCGTAATGCCCGTCAGGCCGATGATCTCCGGCGTCAGCCGACGGCCGGGGTTCACGAAGGTCTGAAACGTATCCGTGATCTTCCCGTTTTTCAGCACCACTGCGCCGATCTCCGTGATGGCCTCCCGCTGTACCTTCAATCCGGTGGTTTCGATGTCGAAGCACACGATCTCGTCGTCAAAGTCCTGATCCTGCGCACCGTGCACGGCAATGCGGTCGTCCAGGTTATTGACATAGTACCCCTCCACGCCGTACAGGATCTTGATCTTCCCCTTGCCCGCGTCCCGCGCCTTTGGGAATGCCTGCACCGTGCCATGGTCGGTAATGGCAATAGCCGGATGGCCCCAGGCTGCCGCCTGCTTTACCACCTTGCCCACATCCGTCAGAGCATCCATGCTGCTCATCTGCGTATGCAGGTGCAGCTCCACCCGCTTCTCCGGTGCATTGTCCTGCCGGGCCGTATGGCTGATCTTCATAATATTCACCGGCCGCAGCAGGATATCCTTCCCGTCGTAGGTCAGTTCCACCTTGCCCTGCAGGCGCAGCCACATCCCGTCGTTGATCGCGCCGCCCAGCACCTTGGCCTCTTTTTCATCCATGGCCTTCCGCACGGCCACGGAGCCGCGCTCATCGGTGATGTTGAAGTTCAGCGTCCACATGCCCTTGCGCCGCGTCTCATAGCACTCTGCCTTGAATACCCGGCCCTCCACAATAGCGCTGCCCTGCTTGATATTCAATTCGCCGATAGGCGTCAGCTTTCCGGTGATCGTCTTGCCCCAGATCACCCCGTTGTCGCCCTTTTGCTCGCCGGTGCCGCAGAAATGCAGCAGCACCTGCCGCAGATCATACTGCTGCGCCAACATCTGCTGCAGGGCGTCCTGCGCCGCCTGGGGCAGTGTCTCACTGCTCTCTATCTGCACCTCCAGCGTCCGGCCCGCCATATCCAGCGCGCCGCTGATGATGCAGGCATCGTGCAGCAGCAGGCGCAGCTGCCGCGGCGCCTGAAAGCTCTCAAACAGCGTAAAAAACGGTACTCTCTCCGCCATGTCTCTCCCCTATCGTATCTCTTGTCACAGCTTGTCGATCTCCTCGAACAGCGCGTCCACCAGCTGGTCCTCCGGCACCTTCCGCAGAACCGTTCCCTTGGCGAACAGCAGTCCCTCGCCCTTGCCTCCGGCGATACCCACATCCGCGGCCGAGGCCTCCCCCGGTCCGTTGACCACGCACCCCATCACCGCCACGGTGATGGGCTTGTCACAGCTCTTCAGCCGCCGTTCCACCTCCCGGGCGATAGGCAGCATATCATACTTCGTCCGCCCGCAGGTGGGGCAGGCGATCAGGTCCGGCCCCGTCTGCCGCAGACCGCAGGCCTGCAAAATACGCTTGGCGGCCACTACCTCTTCCACCGGGTCGGCAGTCAGGCTCACCCGCAGCGTATCGCCGATACCCCGGCACAGCAGTCCGCCGATGCCGATAGCGGATTTCAGCACACCCATCTCCGGCGTGCCCGCCTCAGTAACGCCCAGGTGCAGCGGGTAGTCCACCTTTTCGTGCAGCAGCTCGTAGGCCGCCATATTTACCGGCACCCGGGAGCATTTCACGGAAATACAGATATTCCCGAAGCCGCATTCCTCCAACAGGTGCACATGGCCCAGTGCACTCTCGGCCAATGCCTCGGCGGTCACCCCGCCGTATTTTTGCCCCAGGTCCTTCCCCAGCGACCCGCCGTTGACACCCACACGGATCGGAATGCCCCGCTCCCGGCAGGCGTCGGCCACGGCCCGCACGCGGTCCTTCGACCCGATGTTGCCGGGGTTGATGCGTATTTTATCCACACCGCCGTCCACACACAGCAGCGCCAACCGGTAATCAAAGTGGATATCCGCCACCAGCGGAATGTGTATAGCCGCCTTGATGGCCGGAATGGCCCGTGCGGCCTCCTCCGTGGGCACCGCCACACGCACGATCTCGCAGCTCGCCTGCTCCAGGCGCTGTATCTGCCGCACCGTGGCGTTCACGTCCTCCGTGGGCGTATTGCACATGGACTGTATGCTCACGGCTGCGCCGCCGCCCACCGGCACCGCGCCCACCTGTATGCGTCTTGTCACTGTTCCCGCCTCCTCAGTGGATCAGCTTTCCCACGTCGCTGAACACCAGCACCACCATCAGCGCCAGCAGCAGAATAAGTCCCGCGAAGTGGATATAGTTCTCATATTTAGCCGGTACCTGCTTCCGGAACAGCAGCATGGCTGCCGCGTTGATGATCAGGAAGAATATCCGCCCGCCGTCCAGCGCCGGCAGCGGCAGCAGGTTCATCACCGCCAGATTCACTGCGATCAGCGCCGCGATGTAGGCGATGTTCTCCACCGCCGCCTGGGTCGTCTCCGCCTGCTCACCTACCTGTACCATGGTGGACACGATCCCCACCGGGCCACTCAGGTCCCGCAGGCCCGCCTGTCCGGTAAAGAGCATTTGCAGGCTCAGCCGCACCAGACGCACGAAATCCACGGCGTTGTTCCAGGTGTAGGCCAGTTTGTCGCCGAAGGTGGCCGCCGCCGCACCGAAGTATATTCCGTAGCCGCTGTACGCATTTCCGCTTTGATCGGTATACGTCTGCCTCGTCATGGCGAAATCGTCCAGATACACCTTCTCGCCGCCGCGGTCCACCACCAGGTCGAATGTGCCAGTCTTATTCAGGCCAAGCAGCAGGCTCACGTCGCTGTAAATGTACACGCGCTCCCCATCGATGGACACCAGCCGGTCCCCGGTCTGCAAGCCGTCGGCGCTCTCCAACGGACAACCCTCGGCAAAGCCGGAGATCACCGGCTGATAGAACCCCTGCGCCGGCGCATACAGGCAGAAGATGATAATAAGCCCCGCCAGAAAATTCATGGCCGCGCCGGCGGCAAAAATGATCAGCTTTTTCCAAAAGCCCTGGCGGTTCAGCGCCGCCGGATCGTCAGAATCCTCCTCTTCCCCCTCCATAGCACAGAAACCGCCCACCGGAAAAGCCCGCAGAGAATACTGGGTATCCCCCCGCTGCTTTTTCCATAGCACCGGTCCCATGCCGATGGCAAACTCGTTGACCCGCACGCCGCAGGCCTTGGCCGCCAGGAAGTGCCCCAGCTCATGGACGGCGATCAAAATACCGAACACCAGCAGGGCCGCTATGATATATACGATCATGTATGCAAGCTCCTTTTCCGGATGTCACAGGGCGGCGCGCCGCGCCGCCTTGTCTGCTTCCAGTATATCCGCAAGGCTTGGCTGATATTGCACCGGCACCCGCTCCAACGCGCGCTCCACCCGCCGGGAGATATCGTTAAAGCCGATCTCACCCCGCAGAAACAGTCCCACAGCCGCCTCGTTGGCGCCGTTGAGTATGGCGCAGGCGGTGCCGCCCACCGCTGCGGCATACCGTGCCAGACGCAGACAGGGGAACGCCCTCTCGTCCGGCTCGGCAAAGGTCAGCGCGCCGCAGGTCAGCAGATCAAGCGGCGTATCCGGGCTCTCGGCCCGGTAGGGATACGTCATGGCATAGCGGATGGGCAGCTTCATATCCGGCGTGCCCAGCTGCGCCAGCAGCGCCCCGTCCCGGAACTCCACCAGCGAATGCACGATACTCTGGCGGTGTATCACCGCCTGCACCTGCTCCACCGGCAGGCGATAGAGCCGCATGGCCTCGATGATCTCCAGTCCTTTGTTCATCAGTGTGGCGGAGTCCACCGTGATCTTCGGTCCCATGTGCCAGTTGGGATGGCGCAGGGCATCCGCCGCCGTCATGTGCTCCAGCTCGTCGAAGGTCCTTCCGTAGAACGGCCCGCCGGAGCAGGTCAGCAGGATACGCCGCACCTCACCCCGATCCCGGCAGCCCTGCAAGCACTGAAACACCGCGCTGTGCTCACTGTCCACCGGCACGATCTCCGCGCCGTATTTCTCCGCCGCGTCCATCACCAGCTCACCGGCGCACACCAGCGTTTCCTTATTGGCCAGCGCGATGCGCTTGCCCTTTTGGATGGCCGCCAGTGTGGGACGCAGCCCCACGCTGCCCATCACGGCAGTCACCACCGTGTCCGCCTCGGTCATAGCGGCGGCAGCCAACAGGCCCTCCTCCCCTGCCATGACCTCAATGCCGGTCCCCCGCAGCCGTTTTTTCAGCGCCAGCGCCGCATTTTCGTCATACAGCACCGCAAGGCGCGGCATATACTGCCGCGCCTGCTGCTCCAACAGGTCTACCTGTGTATTGGCGGTCAGCGCCGCCACGCGGAGGCCCAGCTCCCCGGCCACCTCCAGCGTTTGCCGCCCGATGGAGCCGGTAGCCCCCAACAGGGCGATGGTTTTCGTCATAGGTCCTTCCTCAATACAGCGTCACAGCGTTGATAAGCATCCACGTCACCGGTGCAGCGAAGATCACACTGTCGAACCGGTCCAGCACGCCGCCGTGGCCCGGCAGCAGCCGTCCGTAGTCCTTGATGCCGCACTGCCGCTTCACGCAGGAGAAGCTCAGGTCGCCCAGCTGCCCCAGCACCGCGCCCACGAAGCCCAACAGCACACACCAGCCGATGTGCAGCTGCACCTCCGTACATAGGAAGAAGAATATCCGGAACAGGATCATTCCCACCATGCCGCCCACCAGACCGCTGACCGCACCCTCCCGTGTCTTCTTCGGGCTGACTCTGGGCGCCAGCTTTGTTTTCCCGAACAGCATACCGCCGAACAGCGCCAGAGAGTCGCTCATAAACGCCGACACCAGCGGGATCAGCACCAGTCCGGCGCCGTATTCCAGCATCCGCAGCCGCACCAGGCAGCCCAGCGCCAGCGGGATCACCAATCCGGACACCGCCATAGCGCTGATATCCGGAAAATCCAGCTCGTCGTCTTTGCCGAAGGCCTGCACCGCCGCGATGAACATCACCACGATCAGCGCCGCCAGCAGCCATACCATGATCGTATGTATGGCGGTGCCCGTGAAGTCACCGCCGCTGAAATACACCGTGAACACGGTGAACACCGCCAGCGTGGCCGCCAGCCCCCACCAGTGCGCCGCTTTCTCCGGCGCGGCGGCTGCCATGAGTTCATGGCGGCCGACGACGCACAGCGCCGCCACCAGCACCGCCGTGGCCCAATCCGGTGCGAAGCACAGCACGCCGATCAATGCCGGCACGCCGATGATCGCCACCAGTATTCTCTGTTTCATGGTCGTCACCTCACTTTACGCCGCCGAACCGGCGATCCCGCCGCTGATAGTCGATGATCGCTCTGTCCATATCCTGCCGGGTAAAATCCGGCCACAGCGTGTCGCAGAAATAGAATTCGCTGTAGGCGCACTGCCACAGCATGAAATTGCTCAGCCGTATCTCGCCGCTGGGGCGGATGATCAGCTCCGGGTCGGGGATACCGGCAGAGTACATATTGGCGGAGAGGTTCTCCTCCGTCCAGTCCACCCCCTGCTCCGCGCACAGCCGCGCCGCCCGCAGTATCTCCGCCCTGCCGCCGTAATTCAGACACACATTGGCCTGGAACCCTGCATAGCGGCCGGAGATGTCATCCGTCTCATGCGCCAGCGCCTGCAGCTCCGGGGACAGTGCGCTGAGGTCGCCGAAGAACCGCAGGCGGATGTGCTCCTTTTCCATGGTGTCGATAGCTTCCCGCAGATACTGCTCCAACAGGCCCATGATGGTATTCACCTCATCGGCGGGCCGCTTCCAGTTCTCTGTGGAAAAGGCGTATACCGTCAGGTATTCCACTCCCAGTTCCTTGCAGTAGGTGGCGATGTCGCGGAACACCTCTGCCCCCGCCTTGTGCCCCACCGTGCGGGGCAGGCCGCGTTTTTTCGCCCAGCGGCCGTTGCCGTCCATAATAACAGCGATATGGCGGGGAAGGCGGCTCCTGTCCCCCCCCCCCGCCGTATGGGGCGTTTTCTTCGTAAACAGTCCCATTAAACAGACATCAATTCCTTTTCCTTGTTGTCCAGGATCTTGTCGATCTCCTTGCAGCTGTCATCGGTCAGCTTCTGCAGGTCCTTCTCGGCGATCTTCAGCTCGTCCTCGGTGATCTCGGACGCCTTCTGCTGCTTCTTGAAGTTATCCATCGCATCCCGGCGGATATTCCGCACAGCCACCTTGCCGTTCTCGGCGTACTTGTGGATCTGCTTGACCAGCTCCTTGCGGCGCTCCTCGGTCAGCTGGGGGAAAGCCAGACGAATGCACTTACCGTCGTTCTGGGGGTTGATGCCCAAGTCGGACTCCTGAATGGCCTTTTCAATACCCTTCAGAATGCTGGCATCCCAAGGGGTAATGACCAGCGTCCGCGGGTCAGGAGAGCCGATAGAGCCGATCTGCTGGATGGGCGTGGGGGTACCGTAATAGTCCACACTAATGCGGTTGAGCACGGAAGCGTTGGCGCGGCCGGCACGCACGGTGTCGAAGTCGCTCATCACGGATTCGATGCTCTTCTTCATTTTTTCCTCGTAAACCTTGTACTCGTCCTTCAACATGGGGTCAGTCCTCCTTCACGATCGTTCCGATTTTTTCGCCGCGCAGGGCGCGGATGATATTCTCCGGGTCTTTCAGGGCAAATACCAATACCGGGATATGGTTATCCATGGACAGGCTGGTGGCGGTAGAGTCCATCACAGCCAGGTGCCGCTTGAGCACCTCGTCGTAGGTGATGCTGTCAAACTTCACCGCGTCGGCGTTCTTGGCCGGGTCGCTGTCGTACACGCCGTCGATGTTCTTGGCCAGCAGGATCACATCGGCGCCGATCTCGGCGGCGCGAAGCACGGCGGCGGTATCCGTGGAGAAGAAGGGGCAGCCCACGCCGCAGCCGAAGATCACCACGCGGCCCTTTTCCAGATGGCGCACGGCACGGGCCCGGATGTAGGGCTCCGCCACCTCCTTGATCTCCAACGCCGTCTGGACCCGGACGTCCACGCCCTTCTGCTCCAGCACGTCGGCCATGGCCATGCAGTTCATGGCGGTGGCCAGCATACCCATGTGATCGGCCCGGGTGCGCTCGATGTGTCCCTCGCCGTCCTTCACGCCGCGCCAGAAGTTGCCGCCGCCGATGACGATACCCACCTGCACGCCCATGTCCACACACTGCTTGATAACGTCCGCCACCCGGCCCATGACCTGAAAGTCCAGACCGAAGTGCTTATCGCCGGCCAGCGCTTCGCCGCTGATCTTCAGCAGCACCCGCTTGAATACTGGTTGCTCCATCGCCGTTGCTCCCTAATTTTCTATCAGGTATTTTACCTTATTTCTCCCGTTTTGCATAGGGGGAAAATCGAAAATTTTTCTGAATTCTTTTTTGCAGATCCCTCCGCATTCTCCCGCGTGCCCTGCGCCTGCGGCGCATGATGCAAAACGAAAAGCTTTGTTTTTTTTCACCGGCGGTGTATAATGGAAAAAACATTTTTCCGGAGGCTGATTTTCATGGAACTTCTGCACGTGCTGGGCAATACATATGCGGCCGTCGCCGCCACCGCTCTACTGCCCGTTTATAAGCTCAATAACCGGGATGTGGTGCTCATCGACACCGGCTACGCCAAGCTGGACAGAGCCGGCCTGACCGCGCTCATCGACGGCAGCGGCTGGCGTCTGCGCGCCATTCTCTGCTCCCACGCCCACTTCGACCACACCGGCAACGTCCGGTATTTGCAGGAGCGATACGGCGCGAAAGCCGCCATCTCCCTGATCGAAGCCGGTATCTCTGTGAACCCGGACAGCTACCGCGCCAACTACGTGGCCCTGACCTACGGCAAAAGCCGTGAGCTGTTTCTGGAGGAGTGCTTCACCGCAGATCGGGTCATCTTCCCCCAGGAGGACCACATCGACGTAGACGGCGCCCGGTTCGGTGTACTGTCTCTCCCCGGCCATTCGGCAGGCCAGCTGGGCTTTGTCACGCCGGACGGTGCGGCCTATGTGGGCGACTGCCTGATCAGCCAGAGCGAGATTGACAACGCCAAGCTGCCCACCAGTATGTTTATCGCCCGGGATCTGGAGAGCAAGGCCGCCCTCCGTTCTACCGACTACCCCGCCTATATCGTCGCCCACAAGCAGATCATCACCGACCGCGCGGAGCTGTCTGCCCTCATCGACAGCAACATCGCCTTCATCCACCGCAAGGAGCGGGAGCTGCTGGACGACCTCACCGACGGCATGACGTTCTCCGACTGGATATACGCCTTCTGCCAGCGGGAGAACATCCGCACCCGGCAGGAGCTGAAATTCAGCATCGTGGAGCGGAACTTCACCAACTTCACCGACTGGCTCACCGACACCGGCAAGGTACGCGTAGAGCGCGACTTCTGCGCCAAGCGCTACTACCGCGTCTGACCCGCGCCCATCGAAAAAGCCACCCCTCAGGGTGGCTTTTTTCTTGTTCACTGCACCGTAAACGTGTCCGCCATGGCGTTGAGTGCATATCCCAGATGCTCCGTCTGCGCCACGGGATAGGTCTTGATGACCGCGAACAGCTCTGTGTCCGAGCCGCGGAAAGCCGCCGTCCAGTCCTGGTTCCCGGCGCTGTCCGTGCCGGACATATCCCCCTGCTTGCTCTCGATGAGGGCAAAGCTGCTCCCCGCCGCGCCGATGGCCCAGTCCTGCGCCTCCTTCAGCGTCATAGCGCCCAGATGCGCCACATAAAGCCGCGCGAAGATGTCCTCGGTGCTCTCCCAGACCTCGACAGGCTTGCCGTTGAGGACAGGTGAGCCATCCACCGTCGCGTCGTTCCAGCCGTCCATGGGAGTAAGCCGGTGCCACCCATCGGCGAGGATGCAGATGCTGTAGCCGCTTCCGCTGTACCACGCAGCGGGATAAGAAACTAACCCCGCGCCGTTGTCGTTGAAGCTAAGTGTGTCCTGACGCGCCGCCTCCGTCCGGTCGATATACCGGAACTGTACGTTATACAGGCCGTCCATGCCGATACCGGTATACGCCTGCGCAAGGTCGATGACCTCGCCGTCATGCAGCAGCCTGTTTTCACTTGTGTAGCGTCCGTAGAGGGTGAAGCCCTCACCCTTTATCACGGACAGCTGCGCGCCGCTGCCCACCTCATACACCGGGATGTCCTCGCTGTAATTCTCGTCGTATGTCACCGTGCGGTACGTCACGGAATAGACCTCCGACACGGAGATGCTCAGCTGGTCCCTCTCATAACTGGCGGCCACCGGCAGCCCGCCGGTCAACTGGGACATGGCATACCGGGAAATATCCTGCAGCAGCACCTCCGATGCGTCGCCCCGGCCGTCGGGGGCTTGCTGTCCCGCCAGCCGGCGGAGATACGCCTTCACCGTGTTGGGGGCTTGCTGGTAGCGGTGCGCCAGCACGTCCATGGCACCCTCGGCATACGCGCCGTCACCGTTGAGGTAGTACGCGCACAGATAGCTCAGGGGCACGGTCTCCCAGTCTGGCAGCTGCGCCGCGTCGTACACGATGCCGTAGTCCTCCGCCCGGACGCTGCACGGGTCGTTCTCACCGGTAGAACTCCACGGCATGGTTTCCTCGAAGCTCGGCTGCGCGTCGCCGGGATAGTACACGATGGAGCCGTCCTCCAGACGCGCCTGTAAAACATCCATCAGCGCTTGCAGACCCGCCGCGCTCTCCCGCACGGCGTTGTAGTCCGCCGCCACATAGTCCCCGGCGTACACCGTGCCGGACACAGGGGTCTCCCCTTCCGCGCCGATGTCCTCCCACCGCAGCCATTCCGCGTTGTCGATCAGCGCCAGCGCGATATAGCCCCGCTGCGCCATCTGCCGGTTCCACTCCGCGCTGCGCTGCGGCAGCGCGCCTGCAAAGGTGTAGCGCACCACCACGCCGTAGGGCTCGCTGGCTGTTTCGACCTCAAAGGAGTAGGTATACGCCTGACCATCGCCGGCAGCGCCGGCCGCCCGGAAGCCCAGCGCGTCCAGTATGCCGCTGACGGCAGCATTGTCACCGATATACTCCGTCCGCAGGGCGTACAGTTTCTTCGCGTCCAGGGGATAGCCGCCCTTATCCTCCGCCGGCTTCGTCAGCAGACACACGCCGATGATGGCCGCCGCGACGACCAGTAGGATGACAGCCCAGAGGGCGGGCTTCTTATAGTTGAGCACGTTCTTCACCCTTTCTTTCACAGCCACTTCGCCAAAAGCCAGCGGGCACACCGCCGCCATTTTCGGCTGGGCGGCGCAGGACACCAGTGCGCGGGAGTATGCGGCCCGCTGCGCCGCATCTGCGTTTTTCAACACCATTTCATCACAGGCGCGCTCCATGTCGCGGCCCAGCAGGACATACGCCGCCCAGAGGACCGGGTTGAACCAGTTGACCGCCAGCAGCAGAAACGCCAACGGTTTCCACACATGGTCCCAGCGGCGGATATGGCACCTTTCGTGGGCCAGCACCTGAGGAAAGTCCTGCTCCGACACGGTTTCCGGCACATAAATGCGGGGTGCAAGCACGCCCAGCACGAAGGGCGTGGACCAGTCGGTGCAGCGATAGACATTGTCCTGTATGCGGGGGGCGGCGCGGAGCCGCCAGCGCATACGCAGCAGGCTGAGGGCCATGTACAGCGCCATGCAGCCCACGCCCGTCAGCCAGATGGCGGGCAGCTGATCCAGCAGCGCAAAGCCTTGTGCCGCAGCGGTTTTCTCCATTTCCGAGCGCTGCTCCGGCGGGGTGGAAACATAGACCTTTTCCTGCTGGCGAAGCTCCTGATAGGCCTGGATGGGCGGGCTTTCGGGCTGCTGGAGACTGACGGGGCTCTCTACTGTCAATCGGGCTGGAAGCAGCAGCCGCAGGGCTACCAGCAGCCACAGCATACACACGGCGCGGCGGGGCGCACGGCGCAGCAGCGGCCGCACCGCCATCACCGCCAGCGCGATGAGGCCCGCCTGCCAGGAAATTTCCAATACGGAGGTAAACAGGCTATTCATTTTCTTCTCCTTTATGGCACAGGGCATAACACTGTATGCCGCAGCGCGGTTCAGTTACGTCCGGAATTCTTCTGCTCGAAGCGGTCGATCATGGCGTGGAGCACATCGGCATCCTCTTTGGATAGTTTTGAATTTCCCATGAAAGCCGTCAGAAATGCCGGCAAGCTGCCGTGAAAGTTGTGGGCCACGAAGGCACGGCTCTCGGCGCGCTGCACGTCCTCCCGCGCGACGCGCGACGTGACGACGGCGTTCTCCGTGTACACCACGCCGCGCTCGGCGAGACGCTTGATCACGGTGTAGGTGGTGGATTTTTTCCAGCCCAGCTCCTCGGCGCAGAGGCGGACCAGCTCACTGCTCTTTATAGGCTCATGGGACCACAGTATCTCGCAGAAGCGCAGCTCACTGTCAAAAATTTTCGGTGTTTCCACAGGGTTTTCCTCCTTGGTCGAATGTAGTAGACCTGTTTTTAGTCTAACGCATTAGACCCGTCCTGTCAAGTATTTTTTTCTTGCTTTTTGTGTTACTTTTACTTTACTTTTCTTGTACGCTTATGATCCCTTAGTGCAGAGGATATTATAGGGACATGTAATCTATGTGTCAGGCACGGCAAAAACAGGTACGGAAGGGGCGCATCATGGATATCGTGTATGAGGATAAGCGGATCGTGGTGGCGGTAAAGCCCGCGGGCGTGGTGTCGGTGGATCAACCGGGCGGGATGCCGGAGCTGCTGCGGCAGACGCTGCACCCCGCGTGCATACGGACGGTGCACCGGCTGGACGCGCCGGTGGCGGGACTGATGGTGTTCGCACGGAGCGCCTACGCCGCCGGAGAGCTGTCACGGCAGATACGGGAGGGGGAATTCGAGAAAACGTATCTGGCGGTGGTGCGGGGAATGCCGAAGGCGGACGAGGGAGAGCTGACGGACCTGCTGGGCCGGGACAAGACGCGGCGGATGACCTATGTGGCCGAGGGGCCGGGAAAGGACGTGCGGGAGGCGCGGCTGCGGTATCGGGTGCTGGACCGGCGGGCGGGATGCGCGCTGGTGCGGGTCCGACTGCTGACGGGGCGAACGCACCAGATCCGGGTACAGTTCGCGTCACGGGGGATGCCGCTGGTGGGCGACCGACGGTACGGAGACGCGGCGGAGGCGGACACGCCTATCGCGCTGTGGTCGGCAGGCGTGGCGTTCCGGCACCCGGAGACGGGAGAGGCCATGGCGTTTGAGCTGGCGCCGCCGCGGGAGACGCCGTGGAACTGGTTTCAGGCATAAAAAAATGAGCACCCCTCCGGGTGCTCATTTTTTATGTGCTCAGAATTTCTTTCTGGCGGTGCAGGTCAGGCCCGTCAGGGACAGGAGAGACAGGACACCGTAGAGGGCTACGCCGGGGTCGGCGGTCTTGGGAGAATCCTTGGCATCGTCGGCCTTAGTATCGGTGGTAGGGTAGTAGTAATAGCCGCCGGAGGAGGCCGGGGTCCGCACGGCATACAGCGTCAGCGGCCCTTTTATTTCGGTGTTAAAATCCCACGCTTCGGAAGCGCCCTCTTTCGCCCAGTACATAAAGGCCTGGCCATTCACTGTGTCAGGATCATCCGGTTTTCTGGCCTTTTTATCCCCTTTCACAAAAATAGGCTGGAAGGTCCTTGTCTTGGCGACCTCGTCAATGAAATTGACGGTGTTGTAGTCCACAGTGGTGCCAGCACCATCCTTCATCTTCACCCGGATATGTCCGTCAAGCACACCGCTCTCTTTCACAACAGATTCAGCCACATTCTTCAAGGCTTTCTCGTTATCGTTATCATTCGATCCCATATCCGAAGTCTCGAAGAAAATATACACCTTCCCCTCAATGATACCGCCGGTAACGGACAGGCCTGTCTCTTTCCGAACCGGCTCGTGTACGTAAATATCCGCTGTCTCTATGTATTGGTATTGATTTGTGCCATTCCCTCCGATATACGCCGTGCCGGACATGGTCATATTCCCATTGTACATATATACGCCCTTCTCGCTGCACCCTGTGATGCGGCCGCCGGCCATTGTGAAGGTCCCCACATTATTATGTACGCCGACAGCTTCTCCGGTGATCGTGCCGCCGGACATTACGAAGGTCGCACCATCGATATAGATGCTGCTGCAGCTGTTTCCGGTAAGCGTGCCGCCCTCCAGCTCCAGCGTTGTATCTTTCTCCAGGAATACGGCTCCTCCAAAAGTATTATACTGAGTCCAACTCTCCCTCGTCCCTGTTCCGCCGGTGATGACACCGCCGGCAGGCAAACCCGCATAGGATCCATGTGGATTTTGGGGACGGCTGTCCGTGATGGTCAGGGTCACAGTGTTCGGACCATCCTTTTTCACATAGAGCACACTGCCGGTGCCTCTCAACCTCAATACACAGCCGTTCAGGTCGAGGGTCAGGTTTTTTGTAATTTGCAGCGTGGCAGCAATCTCCGTATCAGAGCTCAATGTAATCGTATCGCCAGCGTTTGCCCGGTCTATCCTCCCCTGCAAGGTCAGCTCCGTCGCGGCGGCGGTGCACACCAGGGGATTTGTTACATCCCCCGATGTAACAAAAGCTGCCCATATGGGCAGCGCGCATACCAATACCAGGGTCATCAGGATGGGGAGCAGTCGTCTCTTCATGGCGGTTCCTCCTTCTATGGCTCACATATTTCTCTCCCGGGCCTGTGTGCCGCAAAATTTCTTGTTGGGAAAGTTTTTTGGCGCGCAGGCTCTGTTGTACGACCATCTTACCAGAAAGTGTCGCGAAAGGCAACGTGAATATCCAGATGTTGGCATAAAAAATCTGTGTGGGAGGTATAAGGGGAAGTTATGGGCCTTGGCTGGGGACGAAAAAAGACCGGCGGGGCCGGTCTTTTGTGTTCAGGCGTGGTATTGGGGTTCGTTGCCCTGGTAGATATCCTGCATCTCCCGGTCGATCTCGCTGATGGCGTCGGAGCACAGGCGCAGGCGGGCGGCATCCTGCTGGGTGAATTTGCGGTCGGATTTATACCGCAGCTCGTGCTCCAGACTGGCCCACATATCCATGGCGATGGTGCGGAGCTGGATCTCCACCGGCAGGACCATGGTGCCCTCGCTGATGACGATGGGCACGTTGACGATCAGGTGCAGGCTGCGGTAACCGGTGTCCTTTGGCTCCTTGATATAGTCCACCTCGCGGAGGACGGTATAGGACTCGCTGCGGGTGAGCAGGGAACGCAAGTAGTAGATATCGTCCAGATAGTTGCAGATGACGCGGATACCGGCCACGTCCTGGATGTGGGCATAGATGTTGTCAATGCTGACCTCCAGGCCCCGGCGGCGCAGCTTGTCGATGATGCTGTCCAGCGTCTTGATACGGTATTCGATGTGGTGGATGGGCGAGTGGTCATACAGACGGGCGAACTCCTCGTCCAGGATCTCCATCTGCGTTACGGCTACCTTCAGCGCACTGCGGTACAGGTGCGTCACCCGCACCATGCCCGCCGCCAGCTCCTGCTCCTTCGGGGAAAGGCCCGCGGCGGTGGGAATGTCCCGCAGGCGGATGGTACCGCTTTTTTCGATCATCATGGGCAGACGCCCTCCTTTCGGCCGCAGCCCACATCCGGGGCCGCAGTTTCATCCTACTATACGAATATGACCTGCCTGTGAACAAATCGATATTTCTTTAACAAGTATACCGACAGTTTGCGCGAAATGCAAGAGGGACGCCGTACAAAAAGCGCAAAGAAGGCGCCCACGGCTGCCGCCGTGGGCGCTGGGGTCATTTCCTGCAGCGGGCGAGGACGGCGGCGGCCACACGGTCGGCGGCCAGACCGTCGAAATCGCGGCCCTGGGCAGCGGTGATGGCCTGACGCTGCTGTTCGTCCTCCAGAAAGGCCAGGGCCGACGCGGCCATGTTGTCCGGCGGGCAGGAGGCCGCCCAGCCGTGGGCGGTGAAGAACGCCTCGTTCCGCGTTTCGCAGCCGCCCACCATATCCGCCAGCAGCAGCGGCACGCCGCGGGTGCCGGCCTCGGTGATGCTGATGCCGCCGGGCTTGCTGACCAGCACGTCCGCGCTGTCCATGTACAGCTGCACCTGGGTAGTGAAGCCCATGGCCTCCACGCGGTACAGGCGGCGCAGCTCCAGGGCATAGCGCATCTGCTTGTTGCTGCCGCATAGCACCGTGGCGAAGTCGCCGTCGGCCATACGCATATCCAGGTCCTCCGCCACGTCGCCCATAGGGCCGCAGCCGATGCTGCCGGACATGAGGACGATGTGGCGGCCGGTCTCCGGCAGACCCAGGGTTCTCCGCGCCGCGGCTCTATCGCCATGCTCGCGGAAGGCGGAACGCACGGGAATGCCGGCGGGCAGAAGGGTATCGCGGGCGATGCCGCAGCTGACGAACTCGTCGGCCAGCTCCTGATGGGGAATGACGCAGATATCCGGGGTGCAGGCACCTACCGTGGGACTACAGGTATAGTCCGTGGCCACGAAGCAGAACACCGGACAGGCGCTCCACGCCTGCTTCAGCGCCGTCATCATCATGGCGGGGATCACGTGGACGCAGACAACGGCATCGTAGGCGGCGCTTTGCAGCGTGCGGCCCAGACGGCGGGCACCGCGGGCAATGTAGCGGTACACCGGGCCGTCGCGCCGGTCCATCTCCTTGTCGCCCTCGGCGGACATATAGCCCGCCTTGTAGAGCTTGGGATACCGGCGGTAGAACCGGGTGTGCCACTTGGAAACGAATTTGGAGGCCTTTTTGGAGATGAAGCCCAAGCCGTCCATCACGTCGCAGGACGCGCCGCAGCGTTGGAGGCTGTCACGCAGGGCGGCGGCTACGGCGTTGTGTCCGCCGCCGGTGTTACAGGTCAGGATCAGTACGCGCATTTTGCTCTCCTTTCCGCTGCGCTCGCTTTCGCAGCAGCGCCGCCAGGCGCATGAGCCGGGGGCGGTTGTAGCGTTGTATCAGAATAAAGGGCAGATTGGCCAGCAGCACCCACACCGCCAGCACGATCGCGCCGCCCCAGCCGGGCCACAGCCACAGAAACGCCAGGCCCAGCAAACAGGAGGCCCCGTGGACCAGCTCCGCGCGGCACGTCTCCTGCACCAGCGCCGCGGCCTGATCCGCCGTCACGGCGCCGCTGCCGGGCAGTTCCTTCTTCACCATGTCCGGCAGGATGCGGCTCATGTCCGGCACCAGCTTCTTCCACTTATCGATGGCCAATTTGGTGTAGACGCGGCCGTACTGCTCCCATTTCCGGCTGCGGAAGGGCCGCTTCTCCGGGTCAAAGGGACCGGGGATCGCCTGACCCAGCGGGTGCGCCAGCAGGGCCAGCGCCGCCGCGTACAGGACACATTTCCAGAAGCCGCTCACGCCTTCTCCCCCCCGCAGCTGCGCTCCAGCGCGTAGCGCAGCGTGCCCTCCGTCAGGCGGGTGACGCGCTCCACGAACTGCTCCTCATCGTGCTTCATGCCGTAGTGCAGCCAGCTTTGCAGCAGGCCCACCAGCGTGGCCGTATACAGCGCCGCGATGGACTGCACGTCCGTCTCCGCCACCGGCAGGTCCTCCGCCATGCGGCGCACCAGATCCTCCACGGCACCGTAGACCACCTGGTAATACTCGTGCTCCAGCAGGTCGCGCTGGCTGGACTGGTACAGGTGGTAGACCGCGCGGCGGTTGGCGCGCATGAACGCCGTCACCCGCATCATCAGCTGGTACCAGCTGGTGCAGAGGGGTGGTGCGTTGAGGACGCGGTCCAACTCCGTCTCCAGCACCTCGCGCACCAGGGCGTAGATGTCGCAGTAGTAGTAATAAAACGTATTCCGGTTCACGCCGCAGTGATCTGCGATGTCCACCACGGAGATCTTATCCAGCGGCCGCTGCTCCAGCAGGTCCAGAAAGCCCTTGCGAATGGCGTTTTTTGTGGTCTGTGCCATGTCCATGCTCCTCTCTTTGTGCAAAAACTGCCTTACCACCTGTATCATACCGAATTCAGACAGTTTTTGCAAGATGCCCGTACTATGCACTTTAGGCAAAATGCGCGGAAATGTATGAACATAGTGTAAAAAAAGCATCCCCGCACGGTGTGCGGAGATGCTTTTGCTTCAAATGGGGTCAGGCCGTCACCACGGGGCCGCCGTGCTTCTTGGCGCTGATCTTCTGGTAGGCGATGACCGCCACCACCAGTACCAGGCCGGCCACGTCGGTGAGGGTGCCGGGGATCATCATGCCCAGGCCGCCGACGGCCAGGACGATACGCAGCACCCAGTGGACCTTCTTATACAGATAGCCGTTCAGGGACGCCGCGATGGCAAAGATGCCCAACAGGGCGCTGACGCAGATCTGCGCCACCTCCCACCAGCCGGAGATGTTTTCAAACAGCAGCGCCGGACTGTAGGCGAAGATGTACGGCACGATAAAGGCGGCGATGGCCAGCTTGGTGGCGTTGATGCCGGTCTTCATGGGGTCGGACTTGGCGATGGCCGAGCCAGCATAGGCCGCCAGAGCCACAGGGGGCGTGATATCCGCCACGATGCCGAAGTAGAACACGAAGAAGTGGGCGGCCACCAGCGGGAAGCCCAGCTGAATGAGGATGGGCGCGCAGGTGGATGCCATGATGCAGTAGTTGGCCGTGGTGGGCACGCCCATGCCCAGGACGATGCAGCACAGCATGGTCAGCACCAGGCCGACGATGGTGGCGTTGCCCGCCAGCTGGACGATGGCGTTGATGAGGATGGAGGCCAGGCCGGTGACGGTGATACAGCCGGCGATGATGCCCGCCATGCTGCAGGCCACGGCCACGGTGATCGCGCCGCGGGAACCGGCTTCCAGAGACTCCACCGCAGAGAAGAAGGAGCGCTTGCCGGCATTACCCAGCGCCTTGCCGGTCGTCATGGGCTGGGTGTCGCCCTCACCGCGCTTGCCCTGCAGGAAGAAATTGACGAAGCCCACGGCAATGGCGGCCAGAATGGAATAGGCCGCGGAGTGGGACATGGTCTTGCTGCCGGAGGACACCAGCCACACCAGCAGGATCAGGGGAATGATCAGGTAGCAGTCACGGACCAGCAGACGCCACGCAGGCAGCTCCTCGCGGGGAACGCCCTTCAGGCCCAGCTTCTTGGCCTCCAGATGGACGGCGATGAAGATCCCGGTGAAGTACAGCAGCGCGGGCAGGATGGCCTTGACGGCCACCTGGGCGTAGGGCAGCTTCATGTACTCGGCCATGAGGAAGGCTGCCGCACCCATGATGGGGGGCATGATCTGGCCGCCGGTGGAGGCCGCGGCCTCGACGGCACCGGCGAACTCGGGCTTGTAGCCGGTCTTCTTCATCATGGGGATCGTGAAGGAACCGGTGGTGACGGTGTTGCCCACGGAGGAGCCGGACACCATGCCGCACAGGGCGGAGCTGATAACAGCCACCTTCGCCGGGCCGCCGCTGGACCAGCCAGCCAGACGGTTGGCAAAGCTGATGAAGAAGTTGGCGATGCCGGTGCGCTCCAGGAACGCGCCGAAGATGATGAACAGAACGATATAGGTATAGCACACGTTGATGGGCGTGCCGATGACGCCGGAGGTGGTGTAGAACAGCTTGTAGATGATGGTTTTCAGCGCGTCATACAGGGTGGCACCGTTCACCGCGCCGGCGTAGCTCAGCTGGTTGATGAACGCGTACACGATCAGCACGCCGGCCACGCACAGAATAGGCAGACCCACGCAGCGGCGGCACAGCTCCATCAGGATCAGGATACCCACCACGCCGATGATGACGTGGACCGTCTCGATACGGGTGGACAGGCGCACCAGCGTCATGGCGTTCAGCGCGAAGTAGAAGAAGCAGGCCGCGCCCACCACCATCAGCACGATATCGTACCAGGGCAGGTAGTTGACCCTGACGTGGTGCTTGCTGGCGGGGTAGGTCAGGAAGCCGATGATAATGATGCAGCCCACGAACATGGTGAGCCGGATCTCGGGCATGGCCTTGGAAAACAGGGTCATGCCGATGCAGAACAGACCGAACGCGGCCATGAGGATGCGGATGATCAGCTGGGGCGTACCCTCCCACAGGCGGGTGGCGGATTCACGGTCATATTTACGCATGACCGCGTCCAGATCCGGGGCCTCGTCCGCGGCGGTATTGACACCGTCGGCCGGGTCGGTATCCGGTTTTTTCTTGTCGATGCTCATAGTCGTTTCTCTCCCTGAAGATTACAGAATAGCGCGAGGACTACGGCGGGAAACGACTAT
>OGGW01001086.1_pt1 | contig 22398 bp, 21 predicted proteins | sample 1571291 | NCBI WGS metagenome assembly OGGW01 (sample SAMEA2582028, study PRJEB24529) | metagenome | biome: Human gut stool | place: China | collected 2011 | reverse complement strand
TCTGCAACCGCCGGTGCGAGGATGCCTGCACCCGCGGCACCGTGGACGAGGCCGTGGCCATCGACGAGGTAAAGCGCTTTATCGCCCAGCAGGATCTGGACGCGGAGACGCGCTTCATCCCGGAGAAGGTCATTCCCAAGGTGGACGGCGAATTCAGCGAAAAGATCGCCATCATCGGTGGAGGCCCCGCCGGCATGAGCTGCGCCTACTATCTGGCGGAAAAGGGCTATCGCCCCACGGTGTTTGAAAAGGAGAGCCGCCCCGGCGGTATGCTGATGAACGCCATTCCCTCCTTCCGTCTGGAGAAGGACGTGGTGGAGGCCGAGATCGACGTGCTGCGCGCGCTGGGCGTGGAGTTCCGCTGCGGCGTGGAGGTGGGTAAGGACATCACCATTGCCCAGCTCCGTGAGGAGGGCTACAAGGGCTTCTATGTAGCCGTCGGATTGCAGCACGGCGGCGCCCTGGCCGTGCCCGGCGGCGACGCGGAGAACGTGATCTCCGGCATCGACTTCATCCGCGGCGTGCATCTGCGGGACGAAAAGGCGCTGAAGGGCCGGGTGGTGGTCGTCGGCGGCGGCAACATCGCGGCCGACGTGGCCCGCACCGCCGTGCGCTGCGGCGCGGAGAGCGTGAGCCTGTACTGCCTGGAGGGCTATGAGGAGATGCCCATGGGCGAGGAGGACCGCAGCGAGTGCGAGCGCGAGGGTATCGCCATTTACGCCGGATGGGGTCCCAAGGAGGTCCAGACCGAGAACGGCAAGGCCGCCAACATCGCCTTTGTCAAGTGCCTGAGCGTCAAGGACGAAAGTGGGCGCTTCGCGCCGGTATACGATGAGAACACCGTGCAGATGGCCCCCTGCGGCACGGTGCTGTACTGCATCGGCCAGAAGGCGGAATGGAAGACGCTTCTCGCGGGCACCCAGGTGGAATTCAACCCCAACGGCACCGCCAAGGCCGATCCCGTCACCTATCAGACGGCTGAACCGGACATCTTCGTGGGCGGCGATGCCTATACCGGCCAGAAGTTCGCCATTGACGCCATTGCCGCCGGCAAGCAGGGCGCGATCAGCCTGCACCGCTATGTGCAGGGCGCCACGCTGACCATCGGCCGCGACCGCCGGCAGTTCATCGAGCTGGACAAGAAAAACGCGCTGATCGCCGTGGACAGCTACGACAACACGCCGCGCCAGCGCATCGGCTACAACGACGCCCTGCGTAAGACCTTCCGGGACGAGCGCGTGGCCTTCACCGCCGAGCAGGTGAAGGCGGAGACAGCCCGATGCCTGGGCTGCGGCGCCAGCATCGTGGACCCCAATAAGTGCATCGGCTGCGGCGTGTGCACCACCAAGTGCGCCTTTGACGCCATCCACCTGCACCGGGAGCGTCCGGAGTGCTCCACCATGATCCCCGCCGAGGACAAGATGAAGGCCATCCTGCCCTACATGGTCAAGCGGCAGATCAAGATCCGCAAGGCCGGGAAGAAGTAATGCACGAGCTGGGAATCGTATTTCATGTGATCCGGGCCGTGGAGAACATCGGCCGGGAGCAGGGCCTCACCGACGTGGCGTCGGTGAACATGGAGCTGGGCCAGGTGTAAGGGGTGGTGGCCCGGGAGCTGGAGAGCTGCTGGAAATGGGCCGTAGCCCGGACGGAGCTGATGCCCCGGGCGGCGCTGCGCATCGAAACGGTCCCCGCCGTCACCCACTGCGGCAGCTGCGGCCGGGACTACGACACCGTACCCCAGGGCCGGACCTGCCCCTATTGCGGCAGCGAGGACACCTGGCTGGTGCAGGGGAACGAAGTGAATATCAAGGAGATCGAGGCGCAGTAACGCGCCGTCTGCGCCCCCGCTTGCCGTTGACAAGCGGGGGCGCAGGGCGTATAATGGAGTCATAATCCAATATGGGAATGCATTGAGAGTCTGAGTCATGCACAGGGAACGTCCGGGAGACCGGGCGGGCTTTGGCATGGCTCTTTTTTCACGGAAAGGAGAGATCGCTATGTACGATGCCGTCATCATCGGCGGCGGCGCGGTGGGCTGCGCCGTGGCCCGGGAGCTGAGCCGCTGGAAGCTGAAAATCTGTCTGGTGGAGCAGGGAGAGGACGTATGCGTGGGCACCAGCAAGGCCAATTCCGCCATCGTTCACGCCGGGTTCGACGCCCCCACCGGCTCTATGAAGGCCCGGTTCAACGTGGAGGGCAGCCGCCGGATGGAGGCGCTGTCCCGGGAGCTGGACTTCCCCTATCGCCGCAACGGGGCCCTGGTGGTGTGCTTTGAGGAGGCGGGCCTGCCCCGGCTGGAGGAGCTTTTGCAGCGGGGCCGGGCCAACGGCGTGGAGGGCCTGGAGATCCTCCGGGGCGGCAGGCTCCATGAGCTGGAGCCCGCCCTGTCGGAGAAGGCCGTGGCCGCGCTGTACGCCCCCACCAGCGCCATCATCTGCCCCTTCGGCATGACCATCGCCCTGGCGGAAAACGCCGCCCATAACGGCGCGGAGTTCCGCTTCGACACCCGGGTGGAGACCATCCGCCGGGCAGGGGAGGGCTATGTGCTGGAGACGTCCCGGGGGCCGCTGGAGACCCGGGCCGTTATCAGCGCCGCCGGTGTGTGGGGCGACGTGCTCCATAACCAGGTCTGCGGCGACACCGCCTGCATCGTGCCCCGGCGGGGGGAATACTGCCTGCTGGACAGGAAGGACGGCGGCCTGGTGCAGCGGACCGTTTTCCAGCTGCCCGGCCCCATGGGCAAGGGCGTCCTGGTGACGCCCACGGTCCACGGCAACCTGCTGGTGGGCCCCACCGCTGCGGACCAGGAGCAGCGAGACCTGACCGCCACCACGGCGGAGGGCCTGGCCTATGCCCAGGACATGGCCCGCAAAAGCGTGCCGGGCCTGCCCCTGCGGGACGTGATCACCAGCTTCGCCGGGCTCCGGGCCCATCTGGCGGAGGGGGACGACGATTTCCGCGTGGGGCAGCCTGTCCCCGGGTATTTCGAGGCCCTGGGCATCGAGTCCCCGGGGCTGTCCTCGGCCCCGGCCATCGGGGCCTATCTGGCGGAGCAGGCGGCGGCGTATCTGGGGGCGGCGGAAAAGCCGGACTTCGACCCCCTGCGCCGGGACATCGTCCACCTGCGGGAGCTGCCCTTTGAGGAGCGGCAGCGTCTGGCGGCGGAAAACCCCGCCTACGGCAACATCGTGTGCCGGTGCGAGGGCATCAGCGAGGGCGAGATCGTGGACGCTATCCACCGCACCCCCGGGGCCCGGTCCCTGGACGGGGTGAAGCGCCGGGTGCGGGCCGGTATGGGCCGGTGCCAGGGGGGCTTCTGCACCCCCCGGGTCATGGAGATCCTGTCCCGGGAGCTGGGAGTGCCCCAGACGGAGCTGACGAAAAACGGCGGAGCATCCCGGCTGCTGGCCGGGCGGACCAAGGAGGAAGCATGATGAAACACGTACAGCTTGCCATCATCGGCGGCGGGCCTGCGGGCCTGGCCGCCGCCATCGCCGCCCGGAAGGCCGGAGTGGAGGACCTGCTGATCATCGAGCGGGACCGGGAGCTGGGCGGCATTCTGAACCAGTGCATCCACGCGGGCTTCGGCCTGCACACCCTTTCCCAGGAGCTTACCGGGCCGGAATACGCCCGGCGGTTCGCGGACCAGGTCCGGGAGCTGGAGATTCCGTACCTGCTGAACACCATGGTGCTGGACCTGTCGCCGGACCGGGTGCTGACGCTGACGGGCCGGGAGACGGGCCTGGTGCAGCTGGACGCCGATGCGGTGATCCTGGCCATGGGCTGCCGGGAGCGGCCCCGGGGGGCTCTGAACATCCCCGGCTGCCGCCCGGCGGGCATTTACTCCGCCGGTACCGCCCAGCGGCTGGTGAATATGGAGGGGCTGATGCCCGGCCGGGACGTGGTGATCCTGGGCAGCGGCGACATCGGCCTGATCATGGCCCGGCGGATGACGTTGGAGGGGGCAAAGGTCCACGCGGTGGCGGAGGTGATGCCCTATTCCGGCGGCCTGAAGCGGAACATCGTCCAGTGTCTGGAGGATTTCGGCATTCCCCTGTATCTGTCCACCACCGTGGTGGACATTCATGGCCGGGAGCGGCTGGAGGGCGTGACCCTGGCCCAGGTGGACGAAAACCGCCGCCCCATCCCCGGGACGGAGCGGGACATCCCCTGCGACACCCTGCTGCTGTCGGTGGGTCTGCTGCCGGAAAACGAGCTGAGCCAGCAGGCCGGGGTCCGGCTGGACGCCGTTACCGGCGGCCCGGAGGTTGGGGACGATCTGTCCACCTCTATCCCCGGTGTGTTTGCCTGCGGCAACGTGCTGCACGTCCACGATTTGGTGGACTTTGTGTCCCAGGAGGCGGCACGGGCAGGAGAAAACGCTGCCCGGTACCTGCTGGAGCACCGGCGGGAGGGCAAGACCGTCCGCCTGACGGGGCAGAACGGCGTGCGGTACACCGTGCCCCAGTATCTGGACCCGGAGGCCATGGAGGAAACCGTCACCGTCCGGTTCCGGGTGGGCAGACCCTATCGGGACGCCGATCTGGCGGTTTATCTGGACGGACGGCTGCTGCGCCGGGTGCATAAGCGCATTCTCAGCCCCGGCGAGATGGAGCAGCTGACCCTGCGGCGGGCGGACCTGCCCCGGGGTTTGAAGCAGATCACCATTCAGGTGGAGGAGGGAGCGCAATGAGCATCCGCGAGCTGACGTGTATCGGCTGCCCCATGGGCTGCCAGCTGACCGCCGTTATGGACGGCAGCCAGGTGACGGAGGTCACCGGCAACACCTGTCCCCGGGGGGACGCCTATGCCCGGAAGGAGTGCACCCATCCGGCCCGCACCGTCACCGGCACCGTCCGGGTGTCCGGCGGCGCGCTGCCGGTGGTGTCCGTCCGCACCGCCGGAGAGGTGCCCAAGGAGAAGGTCCTGGACGTGGCCCGGGCGCTGTGCCGGGTGCATCTGACGGCCCCGGTGCAGGCCGGGGACGTGGTGATCCCCAACGTGCTGGGCACCGGCGTGGACGTGGTGGCCACCCGGTCCGTGTGACCCCGCAAATCACCGGTTGACAGGGAAGCGGGGGGCAGTATATAATAAATTGAATCATCATTCCCTGTTAATTCGATGCTTTTCTCTATGAAATCTAATATTTCATATCAGCAAGGAGGTCTTACATGGACATTTTCGAGAAATGCTATGCCCCGTCCCTGGCCAAGGAGCTGAAGGAGGCGGGGGGGTAGCCCTATTTTCACGCGCTGCAATCCCGGCAGGACGTGGAGGTGCAGATGGAGGGCAAGCGCCGGATCATGCTGGGCTCCAACAACTATCTGGGCCTGACCATCGCCCCGGACGTGGTGGAGGCGGGCATTCACGCCCTGGAGCGCTACGGCACCGGGTGCAGCGGCTCCCGGTTCCTCAACGGCACCCTGGAGATGCACCTGGAGCTGGAGGCGGAGCTGGGAAAGTTTCTGCGCAAGCCCGGCATCGTCACCTTCGGCACGGGGTATCAGTCCAACGTGGGCATCATCAGCGCCCTGGTGGACCGGCATGACTACGTCATCTGCGACCGGGAGAATCACGCCTCCATCTATGCCGGGTGCCAGATGAGCTACGGCAAGATGCTGCGCTATCGCCACAGCGACATGGAGGAGCTGGAGAAGTGCCTGCAGCGGGTGCCGGAGAAGAACGGTGCCCTGATCGTCACCGACGGCGTGTTCTCCATGGGCGGCGACATCGCCAGACTGCCGGAGATCTGCGCCCTGGCCAAAAAGTACGGGGCACGGGTCATGGTGGACGACGCCCACGGCCTGGGCGTTCTGGGCCAGGGCGGCCGGGGTACGGCCAGCTACTTCGGCCTGGAGGACCAGGTGGACATCTATATGGGCACGTTTTCCAAGTCCCTGGCGTCCCTGGGCGGATACATGGCGGCCTCGGAGGAGGTGGCGGACTTTGTGCGCCACGCGTCCCGGCCCTTCATCTTCTCGGCGTCCATTCCCCCGGCCAACTGCGCCACGGCCCTGGCGGCCCTGCGGCACCTGGAGCAGCATCCCGAGCTGCCGGAGCGGCTGCGGGAGCTGAGCCTCTATGCCCGCAAGGGCATGACGGACCGGGGACTGAAAATCCGGGAGTCCGCCCTGACGGCCCCCACGCCCATCATCCCCATCTATACCTACGAGACCTACCACACCCTGGAGGTGGCCCGGGAGATCTATGACCGGGGCGTGTATGTGAACCCCACGCTGCCCCCGGCCACGCCGGAGGGGGAGGCCCTGCTGCGGACCAGCTATATGGCCACCCATACCGAGGCCCTGCTGGACGAGGCCATGGACATCATGGCGGACGTGCTGGTGAAGGATCATGCGTGAGATCGCCGTCATCACCGGAGGAACCTCCGGCATCGGACGGGCCACGGCCCTGTGCCTGCGGGACGCGGGCTATACGGTGTATGAGCTGAGCCGCCGGGAACAGGGGGTGGAGGGCCTGCACCACATCCGCTGCGACATCACCAACGAGGACCAGGTCCGCGCCGCCGTGGCGGAGATCATGGACCGGGCCGGGCGCATTGACGTGCTGGTGAATAACGCGGGCTTCGGCATCTCCGGGGCGGTGGAGTTCACCGGCACGGCGGAGGCCCAGCGCCTGCTGGACGTGAACTTCTTCGGCATGGTGCGGATGAACAAGGCCGTCATCCCCCATATGCGCCAGGCGGGCCGGGGCCGCATCGTGAACCTCAGCTCCGTGGCGGCGCCCTGCCCCATCCCCTTCCAGGCGTACTACTCCGCCGGAAAGGCGGCGGTGAACGCCTATACCATGGCCCTGGCCAACGAGCTGCGGCCCTTCGGCATTACCGTGTGCGCCGTGCAGCCCGGAGATATTCACACGGGCTTCACCGCCGCCCGGGTGAAAACCATGGAGGGCGACGACGTGTACGGCGGCCGCATCGGCCGGTCCGTCCAGCGGATGGAGCACGATGAGCAGAATGGCATGGACCCGGCCAAGGCCGGGGCGTTCATCGCCCGGGTGGCCATGAAGCGGCGGCCCAAGCCCATCTATACCATCCGGCTGGACTATCAGTTCTTCGTGTTCCTGACCCGCATTCTGCCGGGACGGACGCTGAACTGGCTCATCGGGCTGCTGTATGCAAAATAAGACCTCCTGCCGGGGGCCATTGTGAAAATCGTCCATTCCGGGCCGCCGGACGGGAGCCGATTTTTGCACACAACCACCATTTGCAGGTTTTCCCAAAATCTGATATACTGATTCCACAGCGTGTGGCGTTTCTGCGTAAATCCGGTTGCAGAAGCGCCGCGCTTTTTTTGCGCCAAAATCCCCTGAGCCGGGGATTTTGCAGGAAGGAAAGTGATATTTTATGGAACATTCCAACGATTTTCTGGGAACGGAGCGTGTGGGACGGCTCATGGGCCGCTACGCCGTTCCCTGCGTGATCTCCCTGCTGGTGGGGGCCTTGTACAACATCGTGGACCAGATCTTCATTGCCAACGCCGGCTATCTGGGGTCCTACGGCAACGCCGCCAACACGGTGGTGTTCCCCCTGACGGTGGTGGCCCTGGCCATCGCCGTGATGGTGGGGGACGGCTGCTGCGCCTTTGTCAGCATGGCTCTGGGCCGCAGTGACCTGGACCGTGCCCGCCGCAGCGTGGGCAACGCCGTGGTGCTGACCGTGGCCGCCAGCCTGGTGCTGACGGCGGTGTACCTGATCTTTGCCGACGGCATCATCGCCATGTTCGGCGGCACCGTCAACCAGGAGACCTTCCGCTATTCCCAGGAGTATTTCTTCTATATCACCCTGGGCATCCCGTTTTATATGTTCGGCCAGGCCATGAACCCCATCATCCGTGCAGACGGAAATCCCCGCTTCGCCATGATTTCCACCCTGGCCGGGGCGGTGCTGAACATCATCCTGGACCCCATTTTCATCTTCGGCTGCAAGTGGGGCATGATGGGCGCGGCGGTGGCCACGGTCATCGGCCAGGTGGCAACGGCGGCCCTTGCGGTGTGGTATCTGCTGCGGATGCGGATCATCAAGCCCCGGGCCGGTGATTTTGCCCTCAACGGGCAGGTCTGCGGCCGGATGCTGTCTCTGGGCATCACCAGCTTCCTCTCCCAGATCAGCCTGGTGGCGGCCATGGCGGCCATCAACAACATGCTGCGCAAATACGGGGCCCTGGACCCGGTGTTCGGCCAGGAGCAGTATGCCCAGATCCCCATGGCGGTGGTGGGCATCGTCATGAAATTCTTCCAGATCGTCATCTCCGTCGTGGTGGGCATGGCGGCGGGCTGCATCCCCATCGTGGGCTATAACATGGGTGCGGAGAAAAAGCACCGGGTGCGGGCGCTGTTCACTCGCCTGCTGGCGGCGGAGGCTCTGGTGGGCCTGGTGGCCCTGGTGCTGGCGGAGGGCTTCCCCCGGCAGCTGATCGCCATCTTCGGCGCGAAGAACGAGAGCGTCTACTACACGGACTTCGCCGTCCGGGCCTTCCGGGTGTACCTGTGCATGATGGTGCTGGCCTGCGTGAACAAGGCCTGCTTCATCTTCCTGCAGGCGGTGGGCAAGGCCCTGGCCTCCACCATGCTGTCCATGTTCCGGGAGGTGGTGTTCGGCGTGGGCTTTGCCCTGCTGCTGCCGGTATTCCTGGGGCTGAACGGGGTGCTGTGGTCCATGCCCGTGTCGGACGTGCTGACCTTCGTCATCTCCGCCGTGATCATCATGAAAACCTATCGGGACCTGGACGCCCCAGCGCCCCGGGCACGATAAAAATCCGGCTGAGCCAAGGTCCAGCCGGACGCTTCAATGTGTCAAAAGCCTCGCAGAGTTTGCCGCCCGCAGGCGGCAAATCAAATAAAATCATTTTCGGCCGGGGCGTGTACCTGGCCGAAAATACTTCTCAGGCTGCAAGTGTGGAATTTGTTCGCCATCGGCGAACAAATTATGCGCGTAGCAGACTGCAAATTTTGTCAAAAAAGGGCCTTGCCCTTTTTTGACAGTTTCGTCCACCCGGCGGGCTTGTCGATGATGATGATTCCGTTTGCCATGGGTTGCTCCTTTTGTCAATCCTCCCCCGCCACCATGTCGATGGCCTGGAGCACGGCCTGCTTCACCTCGCCGAGGGTGCCGTGCAGCGTGGCGCCGGCAGCAGCCGCATGGCCGCCGCCGCCCAGAAGGGCACAGACCTCCGTGGCATTGACCCGGGGGCCGGTTCGCAGGGAAATTTTCACCCGGCCGTCCTTCAGCTCCCGCAGGGTCACGCCGCAGTCGGTGCCCTCCACCAGGGCAGCCAGACTGGACAGCTCCTCCACATCCGCCTCCGTGGCCTTGTAATCCAGGCACAGGGACAGAGGGATCTGCATGACGACCACCCGATCGTGGTCATAATACTCCGCCCACTCCGCCATCCAGGCCTCCATAGCCAGACGGGTGCGGCTCTTGGTGCGGAACAGGGCCTTGTTTACCGGCGCCACGTCAATGCCGCAGTCCATCAGGGCGGCGGCGATGCGGTGGGTGCGGGCGGTGGTGTTGGAATAGACGAAGCAGCCGGTATCCGTGGAGACGGCCACATACAGCGGCAGGGCGATGTCCGGCGTCACCGGCGTCATCAGGGTGACGATGTTGTACACGATCTCGCCGCAGGCGGCGGATTCAGCCTCCAGACAGGTCTCCCGGGCGAAGAACTCCTGGGAGGGATGGTGGTCGATGGCCAGGTCGATGCGGTCCTGATAGGGCCGGGCGTTTTCCGGCAGCAGGGACAGGGCCGCAATGTCCACCGACACCACATGGCGGGGGACGAAGCCCTCCGGTGCGGCGTAGGGGGCGGCATAGGGGGCATAGGTGGCGGTCAGCTCCGGGTTGGGCAGCAGATACGCCGTCTTGCCCCGGTCCCGCAGGGCCTGGCACAGGGCGGCGGCGGAGCCCACGGTGTCGCCGTCGGGGCGGACATGGGTCAGCAGCAGCAGCTCGTCCCAGCCCAGCAGCAGCCGGGCGGCTTCAGCGGTGGTCATAGCACAGCCCTCCTCAATCCTCCCGGTCCTCGGGCAGAACGATGTCTGCGTTCCGGGGATCGGCAGGCTTCACATGGTTCAGCATATCCAGAATGTGTGCGCCATAGGCGATGGAGTCGTCGATAAAAAACTGAAGCTCCGGCGTGTAGCGCAGGTCGACGCGGCTGCCCAGCTCGCGGCGCAGATAACCGGCGGCGGACTTGAGGCCCTTGAGCAGGCCCTTCTCATCCGGGCAGTTCAGGGCGCTGACATAGACCCGGGCATAGCGCAGGTCGCTGGTGGTGTCCACATGGGTGATGGTCAGCATACCCTCGGACACCCGGGGGTCCTTGACGGTGCGCAGCAGGGCGGAAAGCTCCTTCTGGATGGCGTCATTGATGCGGGGAATGCGGTTGGATGCCATAGTCGGTCTCCTTTCGTTTTCGATGAGATGAAAAGAGGGCGGGCGAAGCGCCCGCCCTCTTGCGTCGTTTGGATGGGGATTACGGATTCCCACAACCAGTCTGCGGACTGGTCTCGGAATGACAGGGATAAAATGCCGTTACTGAGGGATTTCTTCCATAGTGAAGGCTTCGATGATGTCGCCTTCCTTGATGTCGTTGAACTTCTCGATGGACAGGCCGCACTCGTAGCCTGCGGCCACCTCCTTGACGGAGTCCTTGAACCGCTGCAGGGAGGCCAGAACGCCCTCGTGGATGACGATGCCGTCCCGGACCAGGCGGACCTGGCAGTCCTTCCGCTGGAGCTTGCCGTCCTGCACATAGCAGCCGGCCACGGTGCCCACGCCGGAGACCTTGTAGGTCTGGCGGACCTCCGCATGGCCCAGCAGAGCCTCCCGGAACTTGGGGGCCAGCATGCCCTTCATGGCGGACTCAATTTCGTTGATGGCGTCATAGATCACGCGGTACATCCGCATATCCACATGGGCGCGGGCGGCGGAATCCCGGGCGGCGTTGTCGGGGCGGACGTTGAAGCCCACGATGATGGCCTGAGACGTGGAGGCCAGCATCACGTCGGACTCGTTGATGGCGCCCACGCCGCCGTGGATGACCCGGACCCGGACCTCGTCGTTGCTGAGCTTCTCCAGAGACGCCTTCACGGCCTCCACGGAGCCCTGGACGTCGGCCTTGACGATGATGTTCAGATTCTTCATCTCACCGGCCTGGATCTGGCTGAACAGATCCTCCAGAGAGACCTTGGTGACAGGGGCGTTGGCCTTGGCGCGGGCCTCCTCCTTGCGCTGCTCCACCAGCTCCCGGGCCCGCTTTTCATCGGCCACGGCGTTGAAGGTGGCGCCGGCGGAGGGAGTCTCGGACAGGCCGGTGATCTCCACAGGCACGGAGGGACCGGCGGAGGTCAGCTTCTGGCCCTTGTCGCCCACCATGGCCCGGACGCGGCCCACGGCAGTACCGGCGATGATGATGTCGCCCTGCTTCAGGGTGCCGTTCTGCACCAGCAGGGTGGCCACGGGGCCCCGGCCCTTGTCCAGACGGGCCTCGATAACGGTGCCCTGGGCGGCGCGGTTGGGGTTGGCCTTCAGCTCGCCCACCTCGGCGGTGAGGGTCAGCATCTCCAGCAGGTTGTCCACGCCCATGCCGGTCTTGGCGGAGATGGGGCAGACAATGGTGTCGCCGCCCCACTCCTCGCACACCAGGCCGTATTCGGTGAGCTGCTGCTTGATGCGCTCGGGGTTGGCCTCGGGCTTATCCATCTTGTTGATGGCCACAATGATGGGGATACCGGCGGCCTTGGCGTGGTTGATGGACTCCACGGTCTGGGGCATGATGCCGTCCTCGGCGGCCACCACCAGGATGGCGATATCCGTGACCATGGCGCCCCGGGCGCGCATGGAGGTGAAGGCCTCGTGGCCGGGGGTGTCCAGGAAGGTGATGGGCTTGCCGTTGATCTGCACCTGATAGGCGCCGATGTGCTGGGTGATGCCGCCGGCCTCGCCGCTGGCCACATGGGCGTTGCGGATATAGTCCAGCAGACTGGTCTTGCCGTGGTCCACGTGGCCCATGACCACCACCACGGGGGCACGGGGCACCAGGTCCTTCTCCTCGTCCTTGTGGTCGTCGATGAGCTTTTCCTCGATGGTGACCACCACTTCCTTCTCCACCTTGCAGCCCATCTCCTCGGCGATGATGGCGGCGGTGTCGAAGTCGATGATCTGGCTCAGGGAGGCCATGACGCCGTTCTTCATCAGGCACTTGACCACCTCTGCGCCGGTTTTCTTCATGCGGCTGGCCAGCTCGCCTACGCTGATCTCATCGGGGATCTGCACGGTGACGGGGGTCTTTTTGATGACCTCCAGCCGCAGGCGGCGCAGCCGGTCGGCCTCCTCCTGCTTGCTCTTGTTGCTCTGGGGGCCGCTGCGGCGGCCCGACTTGCTGCGGATCTTCTCCTTGCCCTGGGTCTGGCGCTGGTCCCGGCGGCTGTTGCCGGTGCGGGCGTCGGCCATATCCTGGAGCTTTTCGTCGTACTTGTCCAGGTTCACGGCCGTGGCCTTGCGGGTGTCCACCACCTTGGTCTGGGGCACGCGGCTGACGGGCTTCTTCTCCGGCTGGGGTTTCTTTTCCGGCTGGGGCTTCTTGCCGACGGGCTGCTGCTTGGCGGCGGGCTCCGCCTTCTTCTCGGCAGGCTTGGCGGCATCGGCGTAAATCGCCTGGATGCCGGAAACCTGGTTGTGCTGGGTCAGACTCTCAAAGATCAGAGACAGCTCCCGATCTCCCAAAACCTGCATATGGTTTTTGGGCGTCTCGGCATACTTGGTCAGAATCTCCGTGATCTGCTTGGTGGGGACGCCGAAGTCCTTCGCCACCTCATGCACTCTGTATTTGTTACCTACGCTACCCAAATAGAGCCACCTCCATCTTTGTGATTCGATTCCTTACTTGCTTTTTTTCGGGGACCCCTTGCCCTTATGCACCGGGCGGGAGCCCGCGAAGCGGGGCCGTTCCCCCTGGGGACGCTGCCCGGGCCGCCGGGGACGGCGGGCGGACTTTTCCGGCTTCTGCGGCGCTTGGGGCGCAGGGGCCGCTTGAACCGGGGCGGCTTTTTTCTTGCCCCGGCGCAGATTCTTTTCATGCTGGGCCTGCTCCGCCCGGCGCTGGGCCGCGCGAAGGGCCTTTACCTCCAGCCGCTGGGCCGCCGGGGCGTATCGCTCCGGGTCCAGCGCCGCCAGCTTTTTGACGATGGCCTCGGCAAAGCCGATGTCCGTTATGGCTGCCATGGCGCAGCTGGTGCGGCCCAGGGCACGGCCCAGCTGGTCCTTGTCAAAGGGCACCGTCAGGCACAGGCACGCCCCGGTCTGGCCGAAGGACATGGCCCGGCGCACGGACCCGGCGGCGGCGTCCTGGGCCACCAGGATGACCCGGGCGTCCTTGGCCCGGGCGGCGGAACCCACCGGCTCCTCGCCGATGGCCACCTGACCGGCCTTTTTGGCCAGGCCGATCATGGATAAAATGTGTTCTGTCATGCTTCCGTTTCCATCTGGCGCTCCAGCGCCTCATAAACCTCGTCGGGGATGCTGACCTCCAGCATCCGGTCCAGCGCCCGGGACTTCCGGGCCTTCTTCAGGCACTGCGGGTCCCGGCACACATAGGCGCCCCGGCCGGACTTCTTGCCGGTGGCGTCCAGCACCAGCTGGCCCTCCGGCGTGCGGACCACCCGCAGCAGGTCCTTTTTGTCCCGTTTTTCCCGGCAGCCCACGCACATGCGCTGTGGAATCTTCCGCGGCTTCTGCATGATGGTCCTCCTTTCCTGTATCGCTTACTCCCCGGTGTAGGAAGCGGGCTTGATGTCGATTTTGTACCCGGTGAGACGGGCGGCCAGGCGGGCGTTCTGCCCCTCCTTGCCGATGGCCAGGCTCAGCTGGTCGTCGGGGACGATGACCCGGCAGAGCTTGCCCTCGTCGGACAGGCGCACCTCCACCACGTCGGCGGGAGCCAGGGCGGCGGCGATGTATTCGGCGGGGTCGTCGGAATACTTGATGATGTCGATCTTCTCGCCCCGCAGCTCGTTGACCACGGCGGCCACCCGCTGGCCCTTGGGGCCCACGCAGGCGCCGATGGGGTCCACATTCTCGTCGGAGGACCACACAGCCATCTTGGTGCGGCTGCCGGCCTCCCGGGCGATGGAGCGGATCTCCACGGTGCCGTCGTAGATCTCGGGCACCTCCAGCTCAAACAGGCGCTTCACCAGGCCCGGATGGGTCCGGGACACCATCACCTGGGGACCCCGGGTGGTGCGGCGGACCTCCACCAGATAAACCTTCACCAGCTGCCCCTCGGTAAGCTCCTCGCCGGGGACCTGCTCGTTGGAGCCCATAAGGCCCTCGGTGGCCTCGTTGCCGGAGCCGATGCGCAGATGCACGGTGCCCCGGGGGTCGATGCGGTGGACGGTGCCGGTGAGGATCTCGTGCTCCTTGGAGCCCCACTCGTCATAGATCATGCCGTGCTCGGCCTCCCGCAGGCCCTGGATGATGACCTGCTTGCCGTTTCCGGCGGCGATGCGGCCGAACTCCACGTTCTTCACGGGGATGTTCACCACGCCGCCCAGCTGATACTTGGCGGACATGGCCCGGGCGTCCTCCAGAGAGATCTGGGAGCCGGGGTTCTCCACCTCCTCCACGATCTCCTTCTGCACGTACATCCGCAGGTCCTTTTTCTCCTCGTTGACATCCACGATGACGTTCTCCACGCCCTCGTGGTCCTTCTTATAGGCGGCGGTCAGGGCCTGGATGATCTTGCCCATCATGAAGTCCTGGGGAATACCGCGTTCCTTTTCCAGCAATTCCAGCGCGGCAAAGATTTCTTCGCATTTCATGGTATTTCTCCTATTCTATACTGTATCGTCAGAATTCCACACGCAGACGGACCAGGGCCAGCTCCGGCTTCTCGAACCGCAGAGGCTCCGCCCCGCCCATATCCAGCAGCACGGCCCCGTTGTCGTACCCCGCCAGCACACCGGCAAACTCCTTGCGCCCGTCCTTGGGCTTGTAGGTTTTCACCAGCACCGGGGAGCCCAGGAACCTTTCAAAGTCCGAGGGGCGCTTCAAAGGGCGCTCGGCCCCGGCGGAGGACACCTCAAAGGTATAGCTGCCCTCGATGGGGTCCGCCTGGTCCAGCAGGTCGCTGACCTTGCGGCTGACGGCCTCGCAGTCCAGAATGTCCACGCCGCCGTCCTTGTCCAGGTACAGCCGCAGATACCACTGCCCGGCTTCCCGGACGTATTCCACGTCCCACAGGGTGCAGCCCTGCTCCGCCACGGCGGGGGCGGCCAGCTCGGCCACCAGCTCCGTTACCTTTTTCATGCCCGGCCTCCTGTCTTTTCCGGAATTTTTAAGGGGGCAAATTTGCCCAAGAAAAAGAGCGGACAAACTGTCCACTCTCCGTCAACACTTCCTTACTACGCAGTAGTTTACCACAAAAACACTCCCAGTGCAAGAGTTTTTTCCCGGAAAATGGCGGGATTTTCCGGGGGTTTTACGTCGAACGGGGCCGAACAGGCGGAATCCCGTCTGTCCGGCCCCGGGAGCGGAGAAAAACTCCGTCACGGCTGATCGAAAAATGCTTCCGCCCCGCACTTCTGGCAGTAATCCTTGCCGGAAGGGTTCATGTGGTCGCAGAACATGCATTTCCAGCTGCCGTCCGGCCGCCGTTTGGTTTTGGGCTGGCCCTCGTCGCTGCAATCCGGTTCCGGCTCCGGCTCCGTATGGGACTCTGCGGGCCGCTGGGGCTTCCGTCCTCCCTTTTTGCCGCCCTGGCTGCGGGCCTCCAGGTCCGATACCTTGTCGATGAGTTCACCGTAGCCGTACAGCAGAAGATATTGCAGCCTGGCACTGGAATAGGCCCAGATGATAACAATGATGCCCGCAATGATCGCGGGCGCCACCAGATCCGCCTTGTTGGATCCCACAGCGGCAACCGCCGCTATGACCAGAATGGCCGTCAGCAAAGTCCGACGGATGACTAAGAAGCGGACACGCCGAATACACAGGCTTTTTTCAGCTCTTATTTATCCGCTGGCCGATGGTGCTGCCGCCGGACTGGTGCATGGTTTTCAGAATTTCCGCGATCTGGCCGGCGGCCTCGGACACCTGGCGGCCAAACTCCGCCGAGGACATCCGCATGGCCCCGGTGCGCACCGCCGACAGCTGGATCAGCCCGTCGGAGGTCACCACCCGGACGTGGTCGTTTTTCCCTACCTGCTGCAAAAACCGCTCAATGTACATATCGCCGGTTTCCCGCTCACGGGTGTATACCACATGGATGCCCCGGTAGTCGAACTTCTCCCCGGTATTGCCGGGGACCTTGTACCCGTCGAACACCAGCACCACCCGGGTGTGGGTGAAGGCGGCCCAGCCGCACAGGGTGTCCATCAGCCGCTCCCGGGCGGCGGACAGGTCCCGGTCCGCCAGGGCGTGGAGCTCGTCCCAGTCGAAGATCACGTTGTAGCCGTCCACCACATAGCAGCGCTGGCCGATCTCCCGCAGGCCGGTATCGGCAGGGGCTTCCCGCTTCTCCGGCGCCCGGTACAGGGGACGGCGCACGGGGCCGAACTCCTGGGTCATGATGGCCTCCAGCTCCGCATCGTCCAGGCGGATGCACCGGCGGCGCACCGGCGCGTCCTCCCGGGGCTTTTCCAGGCAGCCGGGCAGGTGCATATACTCCGGCACCTTGTCCCACTTCACGGTGAAGCCGCCGCCGTGGGCGCAGAACACGGAGTCCGGCGTGTTGTCCGGGTCGGCCTCCGGGTCATAGTCCACCGCCGCGATCACGGCGTCGGGGTTGTGGCAGGGCCCGTAGCCCGCCGGTTCCAGGGACAGGCGGCCCCGGCCGCCGGTATAGGACGCCACCTCCTGGGCATAGTCGTCAAACTCCGTCACCGGCACCCGGCCCCGCAGCAGGGTCAGGTCTCCGGACTCCTCCGGGGTGTCGAAGCTGCCGCTGCGCAGGCGCACATCGTTGATGGCCCGGCCCAGCTGCTCCGGCGGCACCTCCAGCCGGAAGGCGTAATACGGCTCCAGCAGGCGGCTTTTAGCCTGCATCAGCCCCTGGCGCACCGCCCGATAGGTGGCCTGGCGGAAGTCGCCCCCCTCGGTGTGCTTCACATGGGCACGGCCGGACATCAGGGTGATCTTCATATCCGTAATGGGGGAGCCGGTGAGGACTCCCAGGTGGGTCTTTTCCTGCAAATGAGTCATAATCAGCCGCTGCCAGTTCCGATCCAGCTGGTCCTCGCTGCACCGGGTGGCCGTCACCACGCCGCTGCCCTGGGGCAGGGGCTCCAGCAGCAGATGCACCTCCGCATAGTGCCGCAGGGGTTCAAAGTGGCCCACGCCCTCCACGGGGCCATCGATGGTCTCCTTATACAAAACCCGGCCCCGGTCCAGCTCGATCTCCACGCCGAAGCGCTCCGACACCAGGCTTTTGAGAATTTCCGCCTGGATGCGGCCCATCAGGGACACATGAATTTCCCCTCCGTGGGAGGTGAAGCGCAGCTGGGGGTCCTCCTCCTCCAGCTGGCGCAGCTGGGGCAGCAGGGTGCGACTGTCGCAGTCCGGCGGCAGGGCCACCCGATAGCGCATCACCGGCTCCAGCACCGGCCGGATGCCGGATTCCTCCGCCCCCAGGCCCTGGCCGCCGCAGGTGGCCGTCAGTCCCTGGACGGCGCACACGCCTCCGGCGGGGACCTGGTCCACCGCCCGGAACCGGCCGCCGCTGTAAAGGCGCAGCTGGGCGGCCTTCTCCTGGTGTCCGGCATAGGACACGGCGTCCCGGACCCGCAGGGTCCCGCCGGTGACCTTCAGGTGGGTCAGGCGCTTGCCCTGGGGGTCGTGGCTGATCTTGAACACCCGGGCGGAGAAGGTCTCCGGATACACCGGCGGCTCCACATACCGGGCCAGCCCCTCCAGAAATTCGTCGATGCCCTCCAGCTTCAGCCCGGAGCCGAACCAGCAGGGAAACACCAGTCGCTGACGCACCAGCTGCCGCACCAGCTCCTCCGGCACCATGCCGGTATCCAGATACGCCTCCAGAGCGTCCTCCCGGCAGGTGGCCAGCTGCTCCATGCGCCGCTCCCGGTCTGCGGGGGTGAAGTCCACGCACCCCTCCCCCAGCTCATGGCGCAGATGCTCCATCATCTGCCCCCGGCCGCAGCGGCCGAAGTCCATTTTCGTCACGAAGAGAAACGTGGGGATCCGGTACAGCTCCAGCAGCCGCCACAGGGTGCGGGTGTGGGCCTGGACGCCGTCGGCGCCGCTGATCACCAGAATGGCATAGTCCAGCACCGACAGGGTCCGCTCCATCTCGGCGGAGAAGTCCACATGGCCCGGGGTGTCCAGCAGCGTCACCTCCAGATTCCCGACAGGCAGCTCCGCCTGGCTGGAAAAGATGGTGATGCCCCGCTCCCGCTCCAGCAGATGGCTGTCCATGGCGGCGCTGCCATGGTCCACCCGGCCCAGCTTCCGCAGCCGGCCGGTGCGGTAGAGCATGGCCTCGGCCAGGGTGGTTTTGCCCGCGTCCACATGGGCGGTGATGCCGATGACCACCCGGCGGGCCTGGTTGCTGTTTGTATCCATACGAAAAACCTGCTTTGTCTCGTTTTTCTCTATTATGGCAGATACCGCCCCGGCTTGCAAGGGCGGATTTTTTCTTGCCCGGCGGGGCAAATCGTGCTATGATGGGAGAAAATTGCCTGTGGGAGGAAGAACGGATGAATCAGAAGGAGCTAAACGAGCTGCGGCGGCGGTTCAAGCCGGACCGCACCGCCATCAGCAAGGTATACGGCTGCTATGTCAGCAGCAGCCGCCAGATCATCTCCTATGTGGACGCGCCGCTGGGGCTGCTGTCCCAGGAGGAGCAGGAGATGTACCTGAACCTGCTGAAAAAGACCCTGTCCGGCGCCCTGGGCCGGAACCTCATCGACATCGTGTTTTCCACCGCCCAGGTGGCAGACAGCGACGAGCACCGGCTGCTCCAGACCCTGCGGCAGACGGAGGTGCAGGACGCCAACGCCCGGGAGAGCCTGTACCGCCGGATCATTGACGCCATCGACATGGGCGAAAGCAGCTATCTGATTCTGCTGGCCGCCGACACCTATGACGTGCCCCATCGCAGCCGGGACGACCTGGAGGTCCCCGACGCATCGGAGACGGTGTTCCGCTATTTCGTGTGCGCCATCTGCCCGGTGAAGGACCCCACCCTGGCCTTGCAGTACAGCGACCGGGACAAGGAGTTCCGGGGCAGCTCCACCGGGCATATCGCCCAGCCCCCGGCCCTGGGCTTCCTGTTCCCGGCCTTTGACGACCGGGCCGCCAACATCTATAACGCCTTGTTTTACAGCAAGGACACCACCCAGCTGCACCAGGAGGTCATCGACGCGGTGTTCCGCGTTCAGGAGGCCCCCATGTCCCCCCAGGAGCAGCAGAACCTGTTCGCCGCCGCCCTGACGGAGACCTTAGAGAAGGATTGCAGCTATGACGTGGTGCAGGCGGTCCATGAGCAGCTGCGGGGCCGCATCCAGGAGCACAAGGAGAGCCGGGACCCGGAGCTGCTGACCCTGTCCGTCCGGGAGGTGGGGGACGTGCTCACCGGCAGCGGCGTGCCGGAGGAGAAGGTGGAGGCATTTCAGGACCAGTGCCGCAGGCAGTACGGCCAGGACGCGGCCCTGAACCCCCGGAACATCATCGAGGCCGGGAAGTTCCAGATCACCACCCCGGAGGTGAAGATCACCGTGCCGCCGGAGTACAGCTACATGGTGGAGGCCCGGATCATCGACGGGCGGCGGTTCATCCTCATCCCCGCCGACGACGGGGTGGAGGTCAACGGCATCGCCGTCACCATCCCCAATCCCCAGGAATAACGCAGGCGGAATATGCACCCCTGACGCATAAAAATGCGTCAGGGGTGATTTTTTGAATCTTTATGCAGAAAACGCTTGACAGGGGCGGCGGCGTGTGGTAGTATCTTTATCCGTAATCGCGTTCTATCTTCAATTTTTATTCACTGAAAGGGCATTTATATGACTATGTATACCATTCTCCGACGACGACCATGTATGTGACCCTGACCCCTATACAAACAACATACGTGAAAGAAACGGAGATATTGATATGAAACATTTTACCAAATTCCTGTGCCTGTTTTTGGGCGCGGTTATGATACTGACCATGGCCGCCTGCGGCAGCAAGAATACCGATACCGACACCGATACCAAAACCGGCAGCGAAAAGAAGCAGCTGGTGGTGGCTACCAGCCCGGACTTCCCGCCCTTTGAGTCCCTGGACGGCAGCGACATCGTGGGCATCGAGCCCAAGCTGATGCAGGCCATTGCCGACAAGCTGGGCATGGAACTGGTGTGGGAGCAGGTGGACTTCGACTCCATCATCCCCGGCATCCAGGCCGGGCGCTATGACGCCGGTGTGGCGGGCATCAGCATCACCGCCGACCGTCTGAAAAACTGCGACTTCAGTGACCCCTATTTCCTGGCCAACCAGGTGATCGTGGTGAACCCCGGCAGCGACATCCAGAGCAAGGCCGACCTGACCGGCAAGACCATCGCTGTCCAGACCGGCACCACCGCCGAGACCTACTGCCTGGACAACGGGTATGAGATCCTGTCCTTCGCCTCCAACATCGACGCCCAGGCCGCCCTGACCAGCGGCAAGGCCGACGCGTGGGTGGTGGACAACGAGGTGGCCGTGAAGATGGCCGGGGAGCAGAACCTCACCGTGCTGGACGAGGCCATGACCAGCGAGCCTTACGCCCTGGCCTTTGCCAAGGGCAGCGACCTGGTGGACCAGGTGAACCAGGCCCTGAGCCAGCTGCTGCAGGACGGCACTGTGGAGCAGATTTTCCAGGAGTATGACACCGTGTATGTGTCCCCCCTGAGCTGATGGAAGTTTTGCAGAGTATTGGCCAGTTTTTCGCCCGGTGGATGGCCCAGCTGGAGACCACCTTTGTGGAGAAGCAGCGCTATCTCCTGCTGGTGGACGGGCTGAAGAACACTCTCATCATCACGGCGGGGGCGTTGGTCATCGGCGTGGTCATCGGGTCGTTGGTGGCCATGATCAAATACTGCGGCCAGGGCAGCCGCCTGCTGCGGCCTCTGTGCTGGCTGTGCAGCGTGTATACCACGGTGATCCGGGGCGTCCCGGTGGTGGTGCAGCTGCTGATCTTCTACTTTTTGATTCTCAAGTTCTCCGACGGACTGGTGGTGGGCATCGTCACCTTCGGCATCAACTCCGGGGCCTATGTGGCGGAGCTGGTGCGCAGCGGTATCGCCGCCGTGGATCCGGGACAGATGGAGGCCGGACGCAGCCTGGGCCTGTCCCGGCTGCAAGCCGCCTGGCACATTGTGCTGCCCCAGGCCATGAAGAACATCCTGCCGGCCATCGGCAACGAGATGATCTCCCTGCTGAAGGAGACCGCCGTGGCGGGCTATGTGGCGGTGCAGGACCTGACCCGGGCCGGGAATCTGATCCGCAACAACACCTATGATTCCTTCAACCCCCTGATGCTGGTGGCCGTGGTGTATCTGGTGCTGGTCATCGGCATGACCCAGCTGCTGGGACTGCTGGAAAGGAGGCTGCGCAGAAGTGATAAGCGTTAAGAACCTGCACAAGAGCTTCGGCGGCGTCACCGTGCTGGACGGCATCTCCACCGACATCGAGAAAGGGGACGTGGTGTGCATCATCGGCCCCTCCGGCAGCGGAAAATCCACCTTTCTGCGGTGTCTGAACCGGCTGGAGACCCCGGACAGCGGGAAAATCCTCCTGGACGGCGTGGACCTGACGGACCCCGCCGCCGACCTGGACCGGCAGCGGATGAAAATGGGCATGGTGTTCCAGCAGTTCAACCTGTTTCCCCACATGACGGTGCTGAAAAACCTGACTCTGGCCCCTATGCTGCTGAAAAAGGAGTCCCAGCAGACGGCGGAGGCCCGGGCCATGGCCCTGCTGGAGCGGGTGGGCCTGGCGGACCGGGCAGGGGAGTACCCCTCCCGCCTTTCCGGCGGCCAGAAGCAGCGCATTGCCATCGTCCGGGCCCTGTGCATGGAGCCGGAGGTGCTGCTGTTTGACGAGCCCACCTCCGCCCTGGACCCGGAGATGGTGGGGGAGGTGCTGGACGTGATGAAGGAGCTGGCCCAGAGCGGCATGACCATGGTGGTGGTCACCCATGAGATGGGCTTTGCCCGGGAGGTGGCCAGCCGGGTGCTGTTTATGGACCAGGGGGTCATCATGGAGGAAAACAGCCCCCAGGCCCTGTTCGACAACCCCCAGAGTCCCCGGCTGCAGAGCTTTTTGTCCAAGGTGCTGTGAGATTTATCAAAAAAGGCTTGCCGCCTGCGGGCGGCAAACTCTGCGAGGCTCTTTTG
>OGGW01001080.1_pt1 | contig 22548 bp, 24 predicted proteins | sample 1571291 | NCBI WGS metagenome assembly OGGW01 (sample SAMEA2582028, study PRJEB24529) | metagenome | biome: Human gut stool | place: China | collected 2011 | reverse complement strand
GCGGTATTCTTGCATTTATAGCTTGGAAATGCACGATGCCAAAAGACTAATCAATTCGGATTTGAAAGAGGTGTTCGGATGAAGGCGAAGCGGTTTATTTTATGCGTGGCATTGGCTTTTCTGGCAGGGATTTTGGCTTATTCTGCTATACAGAGGGAGCATACCTTTACCCTTTCAAGAGAGGAGGGCGGTGTGAAAGCAGAGCAGATACAGCCGCTTTTTAGAACGGTAAGGGTAAGCGGCGATAGGGATACGGATGTGGTTTTTACCGATGTTGAAACGGGAGAGAAATACACAATCGGATACATTACGCATGGCATGACGGAAAAAATCAAGCTCGAAAGAGGAAAGTGGTACAGTGTTGCGGGCGGTGGGAATCTTACAGTAAAGCCGGTCAATGTTCGGGTGGAATAAATTTGATTGATCTAATCGTTGAAATACAATGAAGGGCGTGTGAAAAAATGAGAAATCATTTTTCATACGCCCTTTTTTATAAAGTTTAGGTTCACCCTTTACCAAGGGTGGCGAGGACAGAGCCTTCGCAATTATTTATTCTTTAAGTATTCATCAATCGCTGCGGCAGCCTTTTTCCCTGCACCCATGGCGAGAATAACGGTTGCTGCGCCTGTTACGGCATCACCGCCGGCATAAACGCCCTCTCTTGTGGTCTGGTTTGTTTCCTCATTGACAACCAGACAGCCCTTACGATTTGTTTCCAGACCCTTTGTGGTGCTGCGAATCAGGGGGTTCGGGGATGTGCCGAGGGACATGACAACGGTATCTACATCCAGCACATAATTGGAGCCTTCGATGGGGATGGGGCTTCTTCTGCCGCTGGCATCGGGTTCGCCAAGCTCCATTTTCAGGCACTCAATGCCGCAAACCTGACCATTGCCGTCATTGAGAATCTGTACGGGGTTTTCGAGCAGGTGGAATTCAATGCCTTCCTCCTTTGCGTGATGCACCTCTTCCAGACGGGCGGGCATTTCCTTTTCGGAACGGCGGTATACGATATAAACGTGCTCCGCACCCATACGCTTTGCGCATCTTGCCGCATCCATGGCAACGTTGCCGCCGCCGACAACGGCAACCGCCTTGCTGTTGCGGATGGGGGTATCATATTCGGGCAGATATGCCTTCATCAGGTTGATTCTTGTCAGATATTCATTTGCGGAATATACGCCGACCAGAGCCTCGCCGGGGATACCCATGAAGGAGGGCAGACCTGCGCCTGTGCCGATGAATACGGCATCGAAGCCCATATCGTCGATGATTTCATCAATGGAAAGCACCTTGCCGATAACCATATTTGTCATAATCTTTACGCCCAGAGCCGTCAACTTATCAATTTCCTTTTGCACGATTGCCTTAGGCAGACGGAATTCGGGAATACCGTAAACCAACACGCCGCCTGCCTTATGGAAGGCCTCGAACATGGTGACAGCATAGCCCAGCTTTGCCAAATCGCCTGCGCAGGCAAGTGCGGAGGGACCGGAGCCGATGACTGCAACCTTTTTGCCGTTGGAGGCAGGCTTTTCGGGCATTTCATCGCAGTTTTTCATATACCAATCGGCAACGAAGCGTTCCAGACGACCGATGGCAACTGCCTCGCCCTTCATGCCTCTGACACATTTGGATTCGCACTGGCTTTCCTGCGGACAAACACGACCGCAGACCGCAGGCAGCGCATTGGTAGAGGTGATGACCTTATAAGCCGCCATGAAGTCACCCTTTGCAACCTCTGCGATAAATTCGGGGATGCGTACATTAACGGGACAGCCGCTCACGCAGGGCTTATGCTTACAGTTCAGGCATCTCTGCGCTTCTTCGATTGCCATTTCCTCGGTGTAGCCGAGGGAAACCTCTTTAAAGTTTTTATTTCTTACATCAGGTGCCTGCTCGGGCATCTTGATTTTTTCCAGACTCATATTTGCCATGATACCGTTCCTCCTTATTTGATCAGTTCATTTGCCAGCTTATCCATACGGCAGATGTGTGTTTCTGTCAGCTCCGCTTCTCTTGCCTTATAAATGGAGTTACGGTTCATCAGCTCGTCAAAATCTACCTCGTGGCCATCGAAATCGGGGCCGTCTACGCAGGCAAACTTAATCTTGCCGCCAACGGTGACACGACAGCCGCCGCACATGCCTGTGCCGTCAATCATGATGGGGTTCAGAGAAACAATGGTTTTGATGCCGAAGGGCTTTGTGGTCAGGCTGACGAATTTCATCATAGGGATGGGCCCGATGGCGATTACAGCGTCATAGTTATTGCCTGCCTCAATCAGGGCCTTCAGTTTATCGGTAACGAAGCCCTTTTCGCCCTGAGAGCCGTCATCCGTCATGAGGTAATAATTGGTAGCAACGGCGTTCATTTCGTCCTCCAGAATGACGATATCCTTGTTTCTGAAGCCGGCAATGACATCCACCTCTATGCCGAGGTTATGCAGTGCCTTTGCCTGCGGATAGGCGATGGCACAGCCAACACCGCCGCCCACAACGGCAACCTTTTTCATGCCGTCATATTCTGTGGCAACGCCCAGAGGGCCGACAAAATCCTGAATGGTATCACCAATCTCTTTTGCGGCAAGCAGCTTTGTGGAAAGCCCTACCTTCTGGAAGATGATGGTAACGGTGCCCTTTTCTCTGTCATAATCTGCGATGGTAAGCGGAACTCTTTCGCTGAACTCATCCACGCGGAAGATGATGAACTGACCTGCCTGTGCCTTTTTGGCAACAAAGGGTGCTTCAATCTCCAGCAGAGTGACCATGCTGTTGAGCTCTCTTTTATTTACGATACGAAACATGGGTGGTTCCTTCCTTTCTCTACGTTTGGGATACCGAAAGGCTTTTCTTTCGGCAGTATTTTTGATACTATATAGATGGATATCGAGGTCAAAAGCCCCGATTTTGATGCCTGCGGATTGTTCCGTGCTACGCACTCCCACAATCCTACCCAATATTCGCATATCGTGGGATTATCATCCCACTTTTATGCTCATATCGGGGCGGGTTCCAAGGTCTTTCACCCACCTATGAGCAAGCTCATGTGGGTTTAGACCTTTTGCCTCTGGCATCATAAACTGCATTTATCATAACATAAAAGGTTTGCGGAAAAAAGATAGAAAACTGCCGTTTTTCCTTAAAAATAAGTACAAAAGTTTATGGGAAACAAACAAACGCGGGACGAATTTTGTCCCTGCAAGAAAAAAGGAGGTTTGTCATGGAAAAAAGAATGGATACATTGGAGGATTTGGTGCGGATTATCCGCATTTTACGCAGCGAAAACGGCTGTCCGTGGGACAGGGTGCAGACGCATGCATCCATCCGCATGGATATGCTTGAGGAGGCTTACGAGGCGGCGGATGCGATTGACAAAAAGGATATGAAAAATCTCTGCGAGGAGCTGGGCGATGTGCTGATGCAGGTGGTCTTTCATGCGGAAATCGAAACGGAGAAAAACGGCTTCACGATGGGGGATGTGATACAGGGCATCTGCGAGAAAATGGTTTATCGCCATCCGCATGTATTCGGGAGCGGCAAGGCGAATACGGCGGAGGAGGTGCTCATCAACTGGGAGGCACTGAAGAAGAAGGAGAAAAGGCAGGAAACCCAGACAGAGGTCATGCAGAGCGTGCCGGAGGCACTGCCTGCGCTCATCCGTGCAAGGAAGGTGCAGAAGAAGGCGGCGGATGTCGGATTTGACTTTCCGGTGATGGAGGATGCCATGCAGAAGGTGTACGAGGAGGTACAGGAATTAGAACAGGCAGTGAGAGAAAATGGGGAGATTGAGGAGGAATTCGGGGATATTTTGTTTGCCTTGGTGAATATCTCCCGGTTTTTGAAAATAAATCCTGAGTTTGCCTTGACAAAAGCCATCAAAAAGTTTATAAATAGATTTGAATATATTGAGAAATCCGCCCTTTCAGAGGGAAAAGCTCTTTCAGAGATGTCTTTGGAGGAGATGGATTCACTCTGGGATGAGGCAAAAATCAAGCTGAATCCAATGCAATGACAAATAACTATTAGGAGGCAAACACAAATGAACAAATCTGATCTGGTTGCGGCAATCGCAGAAAAAGCAGAAATGAGCAAAAAAGACGCAGAAAAAGCACTGAAGGCTTTTGAAGATGTAGTAACAGAAGAACTGACAAACAACGGCAAGGTACAGCTGGTTGGCTTCGGCACATTCGATGTTGCGGAAAGAGCAGCGCGCGAAGGCAGAAACCCTCAGACAGGCGAAGCAATGCCTATTCCTGCATCCAAAGCACCTAGATTCAAAGCAGGCAAGGCTCTGAAGGATGCAATCAATAAATAATTTGTTTTTGAATGATGGCCCTTTCTGTGAAGAAAGGGCTTTTCTTTTTATTATGGAAAGGAGCAGAGGAAATGCGTGTAGATAAATTTCTGAAGGTGTCCCGTATCATCAAAAGACGCACGATTGCCAATGAGGCATGCGACGCAGGCAGGGTGATGATTAACGGGAAGGTGGTTAAGGCAGGCGCAGAGGTGAAAATTGGGGATATTATCGAGATTCAGTTCGGCGGTAACACAACAAAGATTGAGGTGCTGGACTTGAAAGAGTCCACCAAAAAAGAAGATGCCGTTAACATGTACAAGTCCCTTTAATGAGGATGATTTTTCAGCGAATTTTTTAAATTTTACGCCCAACCTCGCATAACCATGAATATGGTTCTGCAAATCAGGGTCAAGGGAAATGATTTCCCTTGCGGGGGTTGGGGCAGAGCCCCAAGAAGTTGTTGGTTCTGTTTCCGCTTCTGTCCGCATATCCTTGGAACAGAGGGGGCGTCTTCTTATGGCAGAGGAGAAGACAAAGGGTAGGCATACATTAAATATGGAGGAACGGGAACGGGTGCGCATCGGCGGCGTAATGGAGGTGCTTTCCTTCGATGAGGACGGCATTATGATGGAGACCACCTGCGGACTGCTGCTTTTAAAGGGCGCAGGGATGCACATCGGCAAGCTGGATCTGGAGGCAGGGGACGTTGTTGTAGACGGGAGCATTGACAGCATGACCTATTCCGATGGAACGCTTGCGGAAAAACATTCTATTCTGGGCAGACTGTTTCGCTAGAGGGGGCAGACGGTATGATTCTTTCCTTACACGCACAGGCACAGCTTTTCCTGCTGACGGTGCTTCTGGGCGGCGGTATGGGCCTTTTTTATGACGGTCTGCGGGTGTTTCGCCATGCCCTTCGCCATAATGCCTTCTGGGTGCAGGCGGAGGATGGGCTTTTCTGGCTTCTGGCGGTGTTTCTGGTATTCTGCGTGATGCTGCACGCCAATGCAGGAGAAATCCGGTTTTTTACGATTCTGGGGCTGTTCGGCGGCATGGGGCTGTATTTCCTGACGCTTAGCCGCATGGTACTCGCTGTCAGCGATAAAATCATTTCTGCTGTGAAATATATGCTCGGCCTTTTTGGGCGTATTGTGACAACGCCGTTTCGTCTGCTCTGGCTTGTTTTTCGCCGCCCTGCGAGAAAAATTGGCGGATTTTGCGAAAAACAGCGGAAAAAACTATTGCAAAGCGTTAAACTTTGTGTGAAAATAATAATACATCGTTTGCATATCAATCGGCGGATGCTGCGCAAAAAATAGGAACACGACAGGGGTCTTTTTTATGGGGCAGAAAAAAAAGAATAAAAAATCCAAAAAAATATCCGGACTTTTTCTCAGGGTGTTCGTACTGGTGTTTGTTGTGGCGGTTGCAGTCGGCATCGGCAGGCAGGCGGCGCGGTATCGGGAGGTAAAGGATGAAACGGCCTCTGTTGCGGCGCAGGTGAAGGAAGAAAAGGAAAAGCAGCAGGAATTTGAAGCGCGCAGAGAATATTATACCAGCGATGCCTATATCGAGCAGATTGCAAGAGAGCAACTGGGCATGGTGAAATCAAACGAAATTCTCTACATCAACCGCGGAGAATAGATTGAAATTTTTGTAAAAAAGTTGGAGAAAAGCACTTGACAAAAAGGGAATGAAACGATATACTGACTAAGTCAGCTTGTGGCGGAGTAGCTCAGTTGGCTAGAGCATGCGGTTCATACCCGCAGTGTCAGGGGTTCAAATCCCTTCTCCGCTACTATACTGGGGTATCGCCAAGTGGTAAGGCAACGGATTCTGATTCCGTCATTCGCAGGTTCGAATCCTGCTACCCTAGCTTCGAGAGTCTGAAAAGGCTCTCTTTTTTTATGCGCTTGAGTCAGTGTGAAAAATTCAAAGCAATAGGTGGTTGACAGAAGGAAAAAATCGGGCTATATTGGAAAAACAAAGATAAAAACACGGTTCGGTTGGTAGTCCGAATGGGGAATTTATTCTCCCTCCGGCATATATTGAAAGGAGAAAAGCATGAGAATCGGCTCCGGTTATGATGTGCATAAATTAGCAGAAGGCAGAGATTGTATCATTGGCGGCGTGAAAATCCCCTATGAAAAGGGACTCTTGGGACATTCCGATGCGGATGTACTGCTGCATGCCATTGCGGATGCGCTTCTGGGGGCGGCTGCCCTGGGCGATATCGGCAGGCATTTTCCTGATAACGACCCACAGTATAAAGGCGCAGACAGCAGAAAATTATTATCCCACGTTTTGGGGTTGATTTTGGCAGAAGGATATTGTATAATAAATATCGATGCGACAATTATTGCACAAAGGCCCAAAATGGCATCGCATATCGAACAAATGCGGAAAAATATTGCAGAAACTCTTCGGATTGATTTGAAGCAGATTAACGTCAAAGCAACAACAGAGGAGGGGCTTGGGTTTACCGGTGCAGGCTTGGGCATCGCAGCTTCGGCAGTTTGTCTGCTGGAGGAAAAATAAGAATATCAAAACAAGAAAAAGTGATGATGGAAAAGAGTAATCCTCTTGGGAAATGGTGATTTTCCAATCCACCTGACAGAGAATAACGGCCTTGGTGAAAGGCGGTGAGATTTGAGTTTATGCTTTGGCATAAATTTGATTGTCACTACCTTAAAATACATTGGGTGTAAGCCGTTTACAGACTGGGGGAGGATGAAGTGCGTTCCTGAACTGAACGGGCGAACCGAGAGTAGCCTGTATCCGTTGACACCGTTACAGTCATTGAGGTGAGATGGTATTTTTAGATGCCGTCTAAGTAAAGTGGAACCGCGATATTTTTCGTCTTTGCATATTTTTGCAAGGGCGTTTTTTATTACAAAAAACGGTTATTAAAAAAACGACAGAAGGTCGACACAGACCATTCCAAAGGGAGGTGAGCCAGATGGCTTCTTGGAAGAATCAGAAGGGAAAAAATAAAAATCGGGGGTCGATTGGCTGCCTGTGCATGCAATTTATCGAAAGACTGAGACGGACGGAAGTGTGTAGCAAGCCCTCTGTGTAAGCAGCAGGGCGTTCTGATAAAAGCACACTATTGATATCGTTTTAGGAGGAATTTTGATATGTTGAAGAAATTTTGGAAAGAATCTGTTGCAGTGATAAAAGAAAAAGACCCTGCGTTTAAAAGTGCGATTGAGGTATTGCTTTACCCCAGCTTCTGGGCAGTGGTAAACCATCGCATTGCGCACAGCCTGTATAAAAAGGGTCTGCTGGTGCCTGCACGCTTTGTGTCACAGCTGTCCCGTTTTCTGACAGGGATTGAGATTCACCCCGGCGCAACCATCGGCAAGCGCTTCTTTATTGACCACGGCGCAGGCATTGTTATCGGGGAAACCGCAGAAATCGGGGATAATGTTATGCTGTACCACGGGGTAACGCTGGGCGGCACCGGTAAGCAGAAAAACAAACGCCACCCGACCGTTGAGGATAATGTTATGATTGGCGCAGGTACGATTGTGCTTGGCCCCGTTACCATCGGCGCGAATACAAAGATTGGTGCAGGCTCTGTGGTAACACAGGATTTGCCTCCCAATGTAACTGCTGTCGGCTCTCCTGTTATGATTGTGCGCAAGGACGGCGTGCGGATTCCGCCGGTTGCCCCCGAACAGCTGACAGGCCATATAAAGAGAAGAGCAATCTGATTCGCAGAAAAGGCATGTTTTTCCGGAAAAAGGAAAGAAAAATACAGCAAAAATCGGATTTTTGTGTTATACTATTTTGATAGATTAGGAAGAAGGAAAGGTGAATTCCCATGAAATTATATAATACCATGACAAGACAGAAGGAAGAATTCGTACCAATGGAGGAAGGCAAGGTAAAAATGTACGTTTGCGGCCCCACCGTGTACGATTATATCCATATCGGCAACGCAAGACCCTACGTTGTTTTTGATACGGTAAGACGCTATCTGGAATATAAGGGCTACGAAGTGACCTATGTGCAGAACTTCACGGACGTTGATGACAAAATCATCAACAGAGCCAATAAGGAAGGCAAAACCATGGCGGAAATCTCTAATAAATACATTGAAGAAGCGTTCCGCGATGCAGATGGTCTGAATGTAAAAAGAGCAACCGTACACCCTCGCGTAACAGAGGAAATGGATGGTATTATTGCAATGGTGCAGACCCTGATTGATAAGGGCTTTGCGTATGAGGACCATGGCACTGTTTATTATGATACAAAGAAATTCCCGGAATATGGCAAGCTTTCCAGAAAAAATCTGGATGAGCTGATTGCGGGCGCATCTGAGCGTGTTGCGATTGATGATGCAAAGAAAAATCCGACAGACTTCGTTCTGTGGAAGCCCAAAAAGGAGGGCGAACCCAGCTGGACATCCCCTTGGGGCGAAGGCAGACCCGGTTGGCATATCGAATGCTCCGTTATGTCCAAGCATCATCTGGGGGATACCTTTGATATCCATGCAGGCGGCGAGGATTTGATTTTCCCTCACCATGAAAACGAAATCGCACAGTCCGAAGCAGCAAACGGCTGTACCTTTGCAAGATATTGGCTGCACAATGGCTTTATTACCGTTGATAATGAAAAAATGTCCAAATCTCTGGGCAACTTCTTCACCGTAAGAGATATTGCAAAGCATTTCCCTTATGAGGTTATCCGTTTCTTCATTCTGAACGGTCACTACAGAAGCCCCATCAACTTCAGCGATGAACTGATGAAGGCTTGCCAGAACGGTCTGGAAAGAATTAAAAATGCAAGAAAAGAACTGAATTTCTATATCAAGAATGTAGCAGATACTAAAATGACAGCGGAGGAAGCTGCAAAAGAGGCAGAGCTGAACGGCTACAAGGAGCAGTTTGAAGCAGCGATGGATGATGACTTCAATACAGCGGATGCCGTTTCTGCAATCTATGAGCTGGTGCGTTTCTCCAATACAGAAATCAAGGCAGGCGCATCCAAGGAATTTGCAGAAAAAATTCAGGATATGCTGGATCACCTGTGCGGTGTTCTGGGCATTGCCGAAGTGGCAGAGGAAGAAGTATCTGATGAGGATGTTGCAAAGATTGAAGCACTGATTTCCGAAAGAACCGAAGCAAAGAAGGCAAAGGATTTCGCAAAGGCGGATGCCATCAGAGATGAGCTGGCAGCGATGGGCATTACCATTAAGGATACCCGTCAGGGCGTACAGTGGTTCAGAGGCTAAGCTATGAATTTAGAAGAACTGGATGTGGTTTTAGGCGGACGGAGCATACTGAACCCAAGAGAATATAATTCCCTTGCACTTGCGCATATCGGGGATGCGGTATTTGAGGTTCTGGTGCGGCTGACCGTTTTGACGGACGGCAATGCCCCTGTGAATAAGCTGCATAAAAAAGCAAGAGCCATTGTCAATGCAAAGGCGCAGGCAGAAATGTATTATCGGATTCAGGATATCCTGACAGAGGAGGAGGCGGATGTGTTCCGCAGGGGGCGCAATGCAAAATCCTTCACTGTGCCGAAAAATGCCGATTTGATGGATTATCGCCATGCGACAGGCTTGGAAGCGCTGTTCGGCTACCTTTATCTCAAGGGAGAAAAAGAGAGAGTTGTAGAGCTGTTTAAGCTGGGAATGGCAGAAAAATTGGAAAAGTAACTGAAAAACAAAGCCGAAGGGAGGGGCGGAATGCCTCTGAAAGTCCCCTCGGCTTTATGCTGTATGGATGAAACCGTAAAATATAGGCGAGGAGGGGCGTTTTTGGAACGAGAAAAAAGACGGGAAAGAGAATTGAACGAAAATCAGCTGGAGGGTAGAAATGCCGTGCTGGAGGTGCTGCGTAGCGGCAGAGATATCGAAAAGATTATGGTGCAGAAGGGCAACGTGGAGGGCACGATTAAGCGGATTGTTGCACAGGCGGCAGAAAAAGGCGTTGTCATTCAGGAGGTAAGCCGCCAGAAGCTGGACGAGCTTTCCCAGACAAAGAACCATCAGGGCGTGATTGCGCTGGTTTCCGCGCATGATTATGTAGAGGTGGAGGATATTCTTGCGGCGGCAAGAGCAAAGGGAGAAGACCCCTTTATCATCCTTCTGGATGGCATCACAGATCCGCATAATCTGGGTGCGATTCTCAGAACGGCGGAATGTGCCGGCGCGCATGGCGTGATTATCCCGAAGCGTCGCTCCGTCGGGCTGAATGCAACAGTCGGAAAAACCTCCGCAGGCGCGATAGAATATATGCCTGTGGCAAAGGTGACGAATCTCGTGAAAACCATGGAGCAGCTCAAGAAGGAGGGTCTTTGGTTTGCCTGCGCGGATATGGGCGAAAATGACCATTTCGATACCAATCTGAAAGGTCCTATCGGTCTGGTGATTGGCAGTGAGGGTGAGGGTGTCAGCAGATTGGTGAAGGAAAACTGCGATTTCACCGCATCTATCCCGATGTATGGAAAAATTTCTTCTTTGAATGCCTCTGTTGCGGCAGCACTTTTGATGTATGAGGTTGTGCGCCAGAGAAATTACAGCAAGTAATGATTTAATGGCATTGTCTTTTACCCCATGAGGATATTAGATCCGTTTATCCGATTCTTGCAGTACCATACTGTGGTATCGGGTTCCAAGGGAGTGACTCCCTTGGCAGGGGGTGAGGGGGACAGCGTCCCCCAAAAGAATGTCTACCGAAGAAAGGAGGGGAATCTGTTGGCAAAGGAATTTTTGCTTGTGGATGGCTATAATATTATCCACGCATGGAGCGAATTGAGAGAGCTGGTGGAGGATGTCAGTCTGGAAAGTGCCCGCCAGCGGCTGATGGATATCCTCTCGAATTATAAAGGCACCAAGCAGGCAACGGTCATTCTGGTGTTCGATGGCTATCTGGTCAAGGGGAATATCGGTACCGTCTATGAATATAATAATATTTTCGTAGTCTATACCAAGGAAGCGGAAACCGCCGACCATTATATCGAGCGTGTCGTAACCTCCATGCAGAAGCATTATAAGGTGCGCGTGGCAACGGGGGACGGTCTGGAGCAGCTGATTATTCATGGGCACGGGGCGATTCGTATGACGGCCAGAGAGCTATGGAACGAGGTCACTGCCGGCGGAACGGAGCTGCGTGAACGCTTTATCGGGAACAGGCCGCCGAAAAATAATATTCTGGCGGACCATCTGGATGAGGAGGTCTTGGCATGGTTTGAGGAATTGCGTCGAAAAAAATAAACAACAACGGAGAATTTTTATGACAGAAATGACAAGAGAACAGAAATATGCGACAATAAGTGATGAGGAACTGGTACTGCTGGCGCAGAGCGGCGATGAGGAGGCACAGGAATTTTTGTTGGATAAATATAAATTTTTGGTGCGCGCAAAGTCGAGAGCCTATTTCCTGATTGGTGCGGATAACGAGGATATCATTCAGGAGGGCATGATTGGGCTGTATAAGGCAGTGCGTGATTATAATGAGGAAAAGAACGCATCCTTTCACAGCTTTGCGGAGCTTTGCGTGAATCGCCAGATGATTACCGCCATTAAGGCAGCGACCAGACAGAAGCATCAGCCGCTCAATTCCTATGTTTCTCTGAATAAGCCCGTTTATGAGGAGGAATCCGAGCAGACCTATATGGATCTTTTGCAGAGTGGTGCCTTGCTCAATCCGGAGGTGCTCCTGATTGGGCAGGAAAATAAAAGCTTTCTTGAGCACCAGATGATGAAAAAGCTCAGCAGCTTTGAAACCAGAGTGCTTGTGCTTTATCTGCAGGGCAGAAGCTATTTTGAAATTGCCCGCGTTCTGGATAAGCCCGAAAAATCCATTGATAACGCCCTTCAGCGCGTCAAGAAAAAATTAGAGCACTTTTTGGAAGAAAAAAATCTTGACGAGGCGGAAGGAATATGATACTATAGACAGGCTGATAGTTTTTATCAACCTTTGCTGCTATGGCTCAGTAGGTAGAGCGTCGCCTTGGTAAGGCGGAGGTCACGGGTTCGAATCCCGTTAGCAGCTTGTAAGACCCTTGAGGAATCAAGGGTCTTTTTTCATATTATCTGTTTCCTATGTATTACAACCCACCATTGTATTGAAAAAAATACACGAAAATTTCCACATTTTCCAAAAACCTTTCGCCTTTTTTCACAGAATTGATTTTTTTGCCGAAATGGGTTTACTTTCATTAACCGATGTGCTAGTATGATTAAAAATAAATCACCAAGCAAAAAAAGAAAGAGGATGCAAATCATGAAACAGAATCAGATTTTCGCAACTGCATACTTTTACTTTTACCGTGTTTTCAGAGATTCAAAGTGAATTTTACTGTTAAGGAAAGACGGTTTGTTTTGATGGTTTTTTCTTATTGAAAGCATAGGAGCTTCGCAGTGAAATTCGCTGCGAAGCTTTTTCTTTTATATGAGAAAAGCGTGTAGCACAAAAAAGCTTGTGAAGCAGGAACAAAAGAAAACAGGACAAAAGGATTTTTTAAGGAGGAGAAAATTATGGTAGTAGTATTGAAACCCGATACAAAGGAAGAACAGATTGAAAACCTGAAGGTATGGCTTAGCAGCATGGGCATCAGCACCCATATTTCCCGCGGTGTGAATCATACCATCGTTGGTCTGGTTGGCGATACCTCTGTGGTAGATATGGATCTGGTCAGAGCGCTGGATATCGTTGAAAATGTGCAGCGTATTCAGGAGCCCTTCAAAAATGCAAACCGTAAATTCCATAATGCAGATCAGGTAGTTGATATTGCAGGCGTAAAAATCGGCGGCGGCAATTTCCAGATTATCGCAGGCCCCTGCTCCGTTGAAAGCGAAGCACAGGTTTGTGAAATCGCAGAAAGAGTCAAAGCGGCAGGTGCAGGCCTTCTGCGTGGCGGCGCATTCAAGCCCAGAACCTCCCCCTACGCATTCCAGGGTCTGAAGGGCGATGGTCTGAAGCTGCTGGTAGAAGCAAAGCAGCTGACAGGTCTGCCTATCGTTTCCGAAATCATGAATGCGGTACATATCCCCATGTTTGAAGAATCCGTTGACCTTGTGCAGGTTGGCGCAAGAAATATGCAGAACTTCGAGCTGCTGAAGGAGGTCGGCAAGATGTCCAAGCCTATTCTGCTGAAAAGAGGTCTTGCAAATACGATTGATGAGCTTCTGATGAGCGCAGAATACATCATGGCAAGCGGCAACGAAAACGTAATCCTTTGCGAAAGAGGGATTCGTACCTTTGAAACCAGAACAAGAAATACACTGGATCTGAGTGCCGTTCCTGTTCTGAAAAAGCTGCCCCATCTGCCTATCGTGGTTGACCCCAGCCATGCAATGGGCTATGCACATCTCGTAAAGCCCATGGCAATGGCAGCAACCGTAGCGGGCGCAGACGGCTTGATGATTGAGGTACACAATAACCCTGCAAAGGCACTGTGCGACGGCCCTCAGTCCCTGACACCGGATCAGTTCGATGATGTTGCAAAGCAGGTATTCCAGCTGAGACCCTTCGCCTGCAAATACGATTACTAATCAAGCGGTAGGAAAAGAAGGTGAATGATATGAAGGTTGGCGTAGTTGGTCTTGGGCTGATTGGCGGCTCCATGGCAAAGGCGGTAAAGAAAAAAACAGAGCATACGGTGCTTGGATGGGATGTCTCCGAAACCATTCGCTACAGTGCATTGCTGATGGAGGCGGTGCATGGCTTTATGGAGGACGGCAACCCCAAGGATTGCGATTTGATTCTGCTGGGGCTGTATCCTCAGCTGACGATAGAGTATATTAAGGCACACGCAAAGGATTTCAAGAAGGGCGCGGTTGTGGTCGATTGCGCCGGTGTAAAAAGAGTGATTTGCGAGCAGGTGCAGGCGGTAGCGGCGGAAAACGGCTTTACCTTCGTGGGGGCGCACCCCATGGCAGGCGTGGAACGCTCCGGCTTTACCTATTCCACAGCAGATATGTTCAATGGCGCAACTTTGGTTGTAACGCCGTATAAGGGAACAGACCTCGGTCTGATGAATGCACTGAGCATGTTTTTCAAAAAGCTGGGCTTCGCAAGATTGAAATTTACCACAACAGAGGAGCATGATGCAATGATTGCATATACCTCTCAGCTGGCACATGTGGTTTCCAGTGCGTATGTCAAGGGTGCATTGTCCGATAATTTTAAGGACTTTTCCGGCGGCAGCTTTCAGGACATGACCCGTGTGGCGCGCTTGAATGAAAATATGTGGACGGAGCTGTTTTTGGATAACGGCGATAACCTTGCCAATGAGATTGACAGCCTGATTGCACGCATGCAGGCATACAGCGATGCCATTAAGGCAAAGGATGCGGATACCCTGTGTGAGCTGCTCAGAGAGGGCAGAGAAAAATGTATCGCCATTGATGAAATCAAGGACTTTGATTAAGGTTGTGAAAATAGTATGAGAAAAGTGATTGTCAGTGCGTCTACGGAATATGCGGTTCTGATTGGACGGGGACTGCTTGCACAGCTTGGGACGGAGGTTGCCAAACGCATCCGCCCCTGCAAGGCGGCAGTTATCACAGATACAACAGTAGAAAAGCTTTATGCGGAGCAGGCGGAGCAATCCTTAGCGGCGGCAGGGTTCACCCCCTGCCGCTTTTCCTACCCTGCCGGCGAAGGCTCTAAGCATATCGGCACATTGAGCGATATTTTAGAATTTTTGGCGGAGCAGGAAATCACCCGACAGGATATCATTGTTGCGCTGGGCGGCGGTGTTGCAGGTGATATGGCAGGCTTCGCGGCGGCGGTTTATCAGAGAGGAATTCGCTTTGTGCAGGTGCCGACTACATTTCTGGCGGCGGTGGATTCCTCTGTCGGCGGCAAAACAGCCATTGACCTCAGGGCAGGCAAAAATATGGCAGGCGCGTTTTATCAGCCGCATCTGGTGCTCTGCGATGTGGATACCTTAGATACTCTGCCCGAAGAAATTTTTGCGGACGGCATTGCCGAAACGCTGAAATACGGCGTAATCGGGGATGCAAGCCTGTTTGCGGAAACGGCATCGGGTGATTTTAAGGAAAAGCTGGAGGAAATTATTGAAACCTGCGTAAAAATGAAACGGGATATTGTCAATGAGGATGAATTCGATACCGGTCTGCGGCAGCTGCTGAATCTGGGGCATACGCTGGGACATTCCATTGAAAGGAACAGCAATTTCACCCTTTCGCATGGGCATGCCGTAGCCATCGGGATGCATCTGATTGCGAAGGCAGCGGAGCGGCGCGGTCTTGCGGAAAAAGGACTTGCGGAAACCATCCGACAGGCACTTCTGCACAACAACCTTCCTACGGCCACTTCCTATACGGCGGAGGAAATTGCGGCAGGGGGATTAAAAACGCAGAGGCGGCGAAATCAGCTTTATCCTCCCGACGAAAATCGGGCATTGCGAAATCGTGAAAATCCCGACGGAGGAAGTGTTGGATTTAGTCAGAACGGCATTGGCGTAAAGGCGGTATGATATGAATATAAAAATTGAGAAAACTCCATTAAAACAGGGGCAGGTGCGTATCATTTCCTCGAAATCCGATGGGCACCGCTCACTGATTGCGGCGGCATTGGCAGAGGAGGAAAGCGTGCTGTTCGTGGATGGCTGGTCTGAGGATATGGAAGCGACGGCACGCTGTCTGCAAAGCCTTGGCGCGGAAATTGAGCGTGAGCCTTCGGGCATTTATGTGATGCCGATTGCCTGTCCACTCTCCTGTCCACCGGATAGGATTGGACAGGCAAATGGACAGGGTATTGGACAGGCAAATGGACAGCTGTGTATCCTCGACTGCGGCGAAAGCGGCTCCACCCTTCGTTTTCTGCTCCCGATTGCGGGCGCATTGGGAAAGCACTGCCGCTTTGAAGGCAAGGGGAGACTCCCCGAACGCCCGATTGGCGTTTTGCTGGATGAGATGGCAAGGCATGGCTGTAAGGCAGACAGCGACCACCTTCCCGTTACGCTGGAAGGCAAGCTGAGAAGCGGCGTATATACCCTGCCGGGGAATGTCAGCTCCCAGTTTATCACAGGGCTGCTGTTCGCGCTGCCCTTGCTGGAGGGCGAAAGCGAAATTCGCCTGACAACAAAAATCGAATCCAAGGGCTATATTGATATGACGCTGAAAACGCTGAAGACCTTCGGGATTACGGTAACGGAAACCGAAAGCGGCTGGAGCATCCCCGGTGGGCAGAAATACCATGGCCCGCGGATGCGCTATGCAGAGGGGGATTGGAGCAATGCGGCGTTCTGGCTCGTTGCAGGCGCGATTGGCGGCAGCATCGGCTGTCAGGGGCTAGATATGGAATCTCCCCAAGGGGATCGGGCGATTGCCGCTCTTTTGGAGGAATTTGGCGCGGAAACAAGGGTTGCGCTGAATCAGATTACGGCAACCCATAAGGAAATGAAGGGCATCCGCATTGATGCGTCCCAGATTCCCGATTTGGTGCCGATTCTTTGCGTAGCGGCGGCTGCGGCAGAGGGCAAAACCGAAATTTACAACGCAGGCAGACTGCGGATGAAGGAAAGCGACCGATTGGCTGTGATGGCGGAATGTATGCAGAAAATCGGCGTGGAGGTGGAGGAAAGACCTGACAGCATCATCATTACAGGCGGCTGCAATCCGCCTGAGGGGGAAATCGTGATAGATTCCCATAATGACCACCGTATCGTGATGGCAATGGCGATTGCGGCGGTGAGCCTTGGCGTAGAGCTGACGATTCTGGGTGCAGAGGCGGTCAATAAATCTTATCCGTCCTTCTTTATAGAGCTGGCGAAGCTGGGAGGTGTGACAAATGTCCTCTAGTTTTGGAGAAAAAGTAAAAATTATGATTTTCGGGCAGTCTCATTCCGAGGCAATCGGTGTGGTGATTGACGGCTTGCCTGTGGGGGAGGAAATTGATTTGGAGGCGGTGCGGAAATTCATGGAGCGACGCGCCCCCGGCAGAAATGCCTATTCCACACCCCGTAAGGAGGCAGACCTGCCCCGTGTGGTATCGGGCTTATTTGAAGGGAAAACTTGCGGCGCACCGATTTGTGCCGTGATTGAAAACACAAATACACGCTCGAAGGATTATGATAAATTGAAGGATTTGCCCAGACCGGGGCATGCGGATTTTACGGCGTGGGTGAAATATAAGGGAGCGAATGACCATCGCGGCGGCGGTCATTTTTCCGGCAGGCTGACCGCACCGCTTTGCTTTGCGGGCGCAGTCTGCATGCAGATTTTGGAAAGAAGGGGCATCCATATCGGCGCGCATATTCTTTCTATCAAGGGCGTGCAGGATACCCCCTTTGATGCGGTGGCTGTGGATGCAGATACCCTGAAGGCTGTCACGGAAAAGGTTTTCCCTGTGCAGAATGACGCGGCAGGGGAGGAAATGCAGGCGACGATTGCGGCGGCAAAGGAAAACGCCGATTCTGTCGGCGGTGTGATTGAATGTGCAGTGGTAGGTCTGCCTGTCGGCGTGGTCGATCCTATGGTTGACGGACTGGAAAGCAGACTGGCAGCGGCGATTTATGCCATTCCTGCCGTAAAGGGCGTGGAATTTGGCGAAGGCTTTGGCGTGGCGGCGCTGTTTGGTTCGGAAAATAATGACAATTTCACATATCAGGCGGATGGTACGGTTCGGACAACAACGAACCATCACGGCGGCTCTCTGGGTGGCATTTCAAGCGGCATGCCTCTTGTGCTGCGGGCGGCATTTAAGCCGACCCCCTCGATTGGGCAGACGCAGGATACCATCAGCATCAGCAAAGGAGAAAACGATACACTTGCCATTGTAGGCAGACATGATCCCTGTATTGTGCCGCGTGCGGTGCCTTGCGTGGAGGCGGCAGCGGCGGTTGCGCTTCTGGATCTGATTTGCAGGATGGAGCAGTAGGAAAGGTGGGAAAATACAATGGATTTGAATGCAGTGAGAGAACGCATCAATGCGATTGATGACCAGATTGTAGATTTATTCGTGGAGCGCATGAAGGCTTCTGCGGATGTTGCCAGCGCAAAGGCAGAAAAGAATCTGCCCGTTCTGGATTTACGCAGAGAGCAGGCGGTTCTGGAAAAGGTAATGGAGCGTGGCGGCGAGGAATTTGAAATTTATATCAATAAGCTGTATCAGACAATTTTCGATATCAGCAAGAGCTATCAGGCAGGGCTTCTGACAAAGGAAACAGCGCTTTCCGAAGAAATTCTGAAAAACATTGCAGACCCTCACATGGAATTTCCCAGAAAGGCTGTTGTTGCCTGTCAGGGCGTGGAGGGCTCCTATGCGGCAAGAGCCTGCGACAGATTATTTGCACTGCCCAGTAAGATGTATTTCAGCAACTTCGAGAGTGTATTCAATGCGGTGGAATCCGGTCTGTGCAGATATGGCGTGCTGCCCATCGAAAACAGCTCCGCAGGCTCTGTAACCGAGGTATATGACCTGATGGTGCGCCATAAATTCTATATCGTAAAGAGCATTAAGCTGCACATCAGCCATGCGCTGCTGGCAAAGCCCGGCGTGAAGCTGGAGGATGTGAAGGAGGTTGTTTCTCATACACAGGCACTGCAGCAGTGCAGCAATTTCCTGAAGGCGAACCCCAATATCAAGGTGACGATTTTTGAAAACACGGCAACCGCAGCGAAATATGTTGCGGAAAGCGGCAGAACAGACCTTGCGGCGCTTTCCTCCACGGACTGCGCGAAGCTGTATGGACTGCATGTTTTGCAGGATGGCGTGCAGAATAACGAAAACAACTATACCAGATTTATCTGCATTGCAAAGAACATGGAAATTTATGCAGGCTCCAACCGCATCAGCCTGATGCTTTCTCTGGATCACAGACCCGGTTCTCTGCATGAAATGATCGGAAAATTTGCCTGCCGCGGCATCAACCTGTGCAAGCTGGAAAGCCGCCCGATTCCGGGGAAGGATTTCGAGTTCCGTTTCTATTTCGATTTGGACGGCTCTGTTTTCTCTCCTGAGACCATGACGGTGCTGAAGGATATTGAGCAGGCGGCAGAAAGCCTGTCCTTCTTAGGCTGCTATTCCGAGGTGTAAGCGTATGAAAATTTTGGTAATCAATGGCCCGAATATCAATATGCTTGGGATTCGGGAAAAAAATATTTACGGTGCCGAGACCTACGAGGATTTGAAGGCACTTCTGGAGAAAACCTTTGCCGAAAGGGGCGTGGAGGGGGAAATTTACCAATCCAACCATGAGGGGGATTTGGTAGACCGCATCCAGCAGGCATATTTTGACGGCACAGAGGGAATTGTGATTAACCCTGCGGCGTATACGCGCTGAAGGCAGTTCGCCTGCCTGCGGTGGAGGTGCATATCTCCGATGTGAAGGAAAGAGAGGATTTCCGCCAGATTTCCTATGCGGGGAAGGCTTGCGTGAAAACCATCATGGGCAGAGGGCTCAAGGGCTATGTGGATGCCATTGCTTTCCTTGTGGAAAACAAGGCGTAAGCGGAAAAAATACAAAAGAAAAAAAAGAAAGAAGGTGACAGCCAATGATTTCCGAAAAGATGTCTAAGCTGTTGGAGAGAAGCGCTGCCATGAGCAGCATGTATACAGAAAGTGCAAGATTAAAGGAAAAATACGGCGCGGAAAATGTGTATGACTTCGGGATGGGCAATCCCAACCTGCCTGCGCCCGACAGTATTCGGGAAACGAGTATCCGCGTTTTGCAGGAAACCGACCCTTGGTATCTGCATCACTATATGCCGAATAACGGCTTTCCGGAGGCAAGGGAGAAGATTGCCGCAAGCCTGAACCGCCGCTTTGGGGAGCATTTTGACGCGAACAACATCATGATGTGTACCGGTGCGGCAGGGGGCTTGAACTGCCTGCTGAAGGTGCTGATGGATCCCGGACAGGAGATTCTGACCTTTGCGCCCTATTTCGGGGAATATGACAGATATGCGGACAACGTAGGCTGTACGCTGACGACAGTGCCGCCGAATATTCCCAGCTTTCAGCCCGACCCTGCGGCGTTGGAAAAATGCGTGACGGAAAAGACGAGAGCCGTTCTGATTGATAACCCCAACAACCCGACGGGTGTGGTGTATAATGAGGAAACGATTCGGGCGATTGCTGCGGTTCTGGCGAAGAAGGAGCAGGAATACGGACATGCGATTTATCTGATTTCGGATGAGCCATATCGGGAATTGGTGTTTGACGGGGCGAGCGTGCCTTGGATTCCGAATGATTATAAAAACACGATTGTGGCGTATTCCTTCTCGAAATCCCTTTCCCTGCCGGGCGACCGTATCGGCTATCTGGCACTGCGCAGCGAGGTGGAGGATTTTGAGAATATCGTTGCGGCTGTTGCAGTTGCAACACGCATTACAGGCTTTATCAATGCCTCCGGCTTACAGCAGCTGGTTTGTGCCCGGTGCTGCGATGAAACGGTGGATATCGGCTTTTATGATAAAAACAGAAAACGGCTGTATGATGCGCTGACGGCATACGGCTATGAAATGCCGAAGCCGGAGGGGGCGTTCTATCTGTTTGTGAAAACGCCGACGGAAAACGATTTGGAATTTGTGGAGAAAATCAAGGAGCATCGGATTTTGCTGACACCCGGCAGTGGGTTCGGCTGTCCCGGCTATGTGCGGATTGCGTACTGCGTTGCGCCGGAGACCATCGAAGGGGCATTGCCCGGCTTCAAAGCCATGATGGAATATTATAAAAATAAATAGACAAAAAACAGGAGAACTCGAAAACCCATTTTTCGGGTTCTTTTTTTGTGCTTTTCTTTCTTTTGTGGATGCGGGGGAGGGAGGAGAGAATGGGAAAAAATGTATTTTGGTGGGAGGTGGAGGGGAACTCCTTTTTTTCTTGGGGAAAACGCTTGAAGAGAAGCACTTTTTTAATGAAAAAATCAATAGAAATGGGGCGGAAGGGGTTGTTTTTTTGTGGCGGCTATATTACAATGTGGTTAAAAGTGGCGCAAAGTGGTTTTTTGTGGTGGAAAACTACCGCGAAGGTGTGAAAGTGGCGGAAGGTGGTGACAGCGAAATGTTCTTAGGGCAATATCAGCACTCGATTGATGCAAAGGGGCGTTTAATCGTTCCGGCAAAGTTCAGAGAGGGGCTTGGCGAGCGTTTCGTTGTGACAAAGGGTCTGGATAACTGCCTGTTCGCTTATCCGCAGGAGGAATGGAAGATTTTCGAGGAAAAGCTGAAGCAGCTTCCGCTGACAAACCCCGGTGCGCGTAAATTTGTGCGTTTTTTCTTTGCAGGCGCGGTGGAATGTGAGCTGGATAATCAGGGAAGAATTATGGTGCCGACGCATCTGAGAGAATACGCAGGCTTGAAAAAGGATATTGTTTCCATCGGTGTGAATAACCGCATTGAAATTTGGAATAAGGATAATTGGAGCGAATACAGCGACGAAGAGGATTACATCAGCAACGAGCTTGCTTTTGAGATGGAGAACTTGGGGATATAACGAATCCTTTTGCAATCTTTGATTGCAAAAGCAAATGCCGCAGGGCGGCATTTGGAATTCTCGAAGAGAATGATTCGTTATGAATAAATTTGCGAAGCGAATTTATGAATAGGCATCGTAACAGAGCGGCATTTGGAATTCTCGAAGAGAATTTATGAATGATTTAAAAAACAGACATTGCATAAACAAAAGGAAAGGCGGCAGGCATGGAATTTCATCATATTTCCGTACTCCTGAACGAGTGCATCGACAATTTGAATATCAGGCCTGACGGCATTTATGTAGACGGCACCATGGGCGGCGGCGGTCATTCCTTAGAGATTGCAAAACGGCTGACAACCGGTCGTTTGATTTGCATTGACCAGGACCCCAACGCGCACGAGGCGGCGGGAAAGCGTCTGGCGGAATATAAGGACAGGATTACCTTTGTCAGAGATAATTTTGGGAATATTAAAAGCATTTTGGACAGCTTGGGGATAGAAAAAATCGACGGGATGCTGCTGGATATCGGGGTTTCCTCACATCAGCTGGATGAAGCGGAGCGCGGCTTTTCCTATCAGCAGGATGCCCCGTTGGATATGCGGATGAATCCGGACAGGCCCTTCAGTGCGTATGATGTGGTGAACGGCTATGACGAGGACGAGCTGGACAGAGTGATTTTCACCTATGGCGAGGAGCGCTGGGCGAGAAGAATCGCGCAGTTTATCGTAAAGGAAAGAGAAGCAAAGCCCATTGAAACAACGGGCGAGCTGGTAGATATTATCAAAAAGGCAGTGCCGAAGGGCGCAAGAAAGGATGGTCCTCATCCGGCAAAGCGCACCTT
>OGGW01001065.1_pt1 | contig 22729 bp, 19 predicted proteins | sample 1571291 | NCBI WGS metagenome assembly OGGW01 (sample SAMEA2582028, study PRJEB24529) | metagenome | biome: Human gut stool | place: China | collected 2011 | reverse complement strand
AAAAAGCTGTTATTTTCGCTGAGCGTGCAAAATGAAGAAATTCCGTACAAAAATTCCTGATTTGGGAACTTTTTTGTACGGAATTCATTGTTTTTAGGGTTTTTACACCAAACTGGAGAGCTACGAAAGCATAGCCACTCTAGAGAACAAGAAAGACCTAGCGTGGGCATTTGCGCACAAATCCCAGCCATATTCGATACGCGGGGCATAATCATCAATAATAGTCAATCAAGCCCCGGTTTTATTCGTTATGCGGGATGTAATTATCAAATCTTGTGTGTAGTGCCCCGCATCTTGGTTTAAGGGTACAGACTAGCTTGCCCCTGTCACCTGTGCCCACGCTGAGGCGGAAGAAGGGTACAGAGAAGCTTGATCCTGTCATCTGTGCCCACGCTGAGGCGGAAGGAGGGTACAGAGGAGCTTGATCCTGTCATCTATGCCCACGCTGAGGCGGAAGGAGGGTACAGAGAAGCTTGATTCTGTCATCTGTGCCCACGCTGAGGCGGAAGGAGGGTACAGACCGGCTTGCCCATGTCACCTGTGCCCACGCTGAGGCAGAAGAAGGGTACAGACCAGCTTGCTCATGTCACCTGTGCCCACACTGAGGCGGAAGAAGGGTACAGACCGGCTTGCCCATGTCACCTGTGCCCACACTGAGGCGGAATAAGGGTACAGACCAGCTTGCCCATGTCACCTGTGCCCACACTGAGGCGGAAGAGAGGCACAGGAGGGCGTTCGCCGCATAGGCAAAAGTAAAGACAGCGATTTGTGCGCAAGCGCCCATCGCTGTCCTCACTATGCGCGGCTCATTGCCCGCGTAACTTTCAAGTTAGCAAAGTCAAAAATACCACCCGGAAAGGAGTATATCACAATACTCTCCGGGCGGTATTCTAAGGAACGATCAATGATTGCTACAGTGGGTTATTTCGTCTCGTCAGCGGCTTCGGCTTCGGTTTCGTCAGTCTCTTCCTGACCGTATGCACCGATATGGAACAGCTGCTGTTCACCGGAGGTTGTGACATGGACGCCCTTCTCCTCCAGCTTCAGGTCTTTTACATACATGGTCTTGGTCGTCTGGGGCAGTGTTGCAAGATTGATCTCAATGGGCTCCAACAGATGTGCGGGATCAGCCTTGTAATGTACTTCGGACAACTCTGCTTCAAAGATACCCTGTACCTTGTCCTCATTCAGATATACAATAGGAACGGTAGCAGATACGACTTCACCGGCCACCAGAGCCTGGAAGTCCAGAGCCATATATTTCTTCGTCAGAGGATCAAAATCAATATTCTTCACCAGAACATCTACATTTTTTCCGTCCAGTTCCAGATAAGCCTGCGTGCCTTCTTTCGCGTTTTTAATGAAAGCAGCGGCATCCTTCTCTGTGAATTTCAAGGATACGTTTTCCTTCATTTCTTTGCCGTACAGAACACCGGTGATAAAACCGTCTCTTCTTAATTTCTTTGCCTTTTCCTCAGGATTTCTTTTCTCAGCTTTTAATGTCAACATAACAATTGCCTCCTCTATCTCTACGTTGGTTTGGTGTAGATGAGAGCTTGTCGGAAGTTCTTTTCACACTATGGTTATTATAGCACATATAGAACAAAGTAAACAGTAAAAATGTCACAAAAATAAGGAAGAAAAAGTAAAAATTACAAGCAAATTTCAAAAAATGCTCAGAGAATGTCATCTTCACCATTGCATCATAAGAACATACTACAACATATACAACACGTTACAACAAGAAAGTAAATGGTTGCACGAAGCAGTAAAATAGGGTATACTTTTCGCAAATACATTTGAATTTACTGGGAGGACACAAGGATGGATATGAATATTGTATGCCTGGATCTGGAAGGAGTACTGGTACCGGAGATCTGGATCGCATTTGCGGAGGCCAGTGGGATCCCGGAGCTGAAGAGAACCACCAGAGACGAGCCGGATTACGATAAATTAATGAAATGGAGAATTGGGATACTGAAGGAGCATGGTCTGGGACTGAAGGAAATTCAGGATACGATCGCGAAGATCGACCCGATCCCGGGCGCGAAGGAATTCTTAGACGAGCTGCGCTCTATTACCCAGGTCATCATTATCAGCGATACCTTTTCACAGTTTGCCGGTCCTCTGATGAAAAAATTAGGTTATCCGACCATTTTCTGTAATTCTCTGGAAGTAGCTGAGAACGGAGAGATCACCGGATTTAAGATGCGTGTGGAGAATTCCAAATATACTACGGTCAAGGCACTGCAGTCCATCGGCTTCCAGACCATCGCCAGCGGCGACAGCCATAACGATCTGGGTATGATCCAGGCCAGCAAGGCAGGATTCCTGTTCAAGAGTACTGAGCAGATCAAAAAGGATCATCCGGAGCTGCCGGCATATGAGACTTATGATGAATTGATGGCAGCGATCAAGAGCGCACTATAATAAAAGACATCATTTAAAATAAAAGACATCTTTAATTAAGAGAAAAGGAAGCAAAAAAGGAAGCGTGGGTATCGAGCAGGATGCCTGCGCTTTTGACGCCCACATTATACTAATTTGGAATGAGGTAATCATGGGAATGGAGCAGGAACAGACACCCCATAAGCGCCGTGTGCGGTATAAGGGAAAATATCCGAAAAAATACGAGGAAAAATATAAAGAATTACAGCCGGAAAAATACGGAGATACCATTGCCCGTGTCATCAGCAAGGGCAATACGCCCGCAGGTATGCATAGATCCATTATGGTACAGGAGATCCTGGATTTTCTGAAGATCCAGCCGGGAGAGACCGGATTTGACGCGACGCTGGGGTACGGTGGACATACAAAAGCTATGCTGGAACAGTTACAGGGCCGTGGTCATATCTATGCCACAGATGTAGATCCGGAAGAGTCTGCCAAGACGAGGAAACGTCTGGCGGATGCCGGGTATGGAGAGGATATCCTGACGATTAAATTGCAGAATTTCTGTACCATAGATGAGATCGCAAAAGAGGCCGGTGGATTTGATTTTATCCTGGCGGATCTGGGAGTATCTTCTATGCAGATCGATAATCCGGAGAGAGGATTTTCTTTTAAGGTGGACGGACCCCTAGACCTGCGACTGAATCAGACACAGGGTATCAGTGCGGCCGAGCGCTTAGATACGATCAGCAGGGAAGAACTGGCGGGAATGCTCTATGAGAATTCCGACGAGCCCTACTGCGAGGAACTGGCGAAGGCGATCACCGATGAGATCCGCAAGGGACACCGGATCGATACCACGACGAAATTAAGAGAAGTGATCGGGAAGACCCTGGATTTTCTCCCGGAAAAGGAGAAAAAAGATACGATCAAGAAGACCTGTCAGAGAACGTTCCAGGCTCTGCGTATTGATGTGAACCGTGAATTTGAAGTATTGTATGAGTTCATGGAAAAGCTGCCGGGAGCATTGAAACCCGGAGGAAGAGTCGCGATTCTCACGTTCCATTCCGGTGAAGACAAACTGGTAAAACGAGCACTGAAAGAAGGCTGCCGGGACGGAATTTATGCAGACTATTCCAAAGATGTAGTGCGGCCCTCGGCAGAAGAATGCGCGCAGAACGGCAGAGCCCGTTCCACGAAAATGCGCTGGGCAATCCGGACGGAAGAATAACAGACTGACAGATAGAACAAAGGAGGTGTGGGAATGACTGTCATGGAATATATGAATGCGCATAGGGAAGATATGGAGCCCTGCGAGTGCGTGATCCTGCCGGACGGCAGTGTAGAGGAACCGCAGCCTTCCCATATCAAGAAACTGGAAGAGATCTCCGGCGAAGATAAACTGACACTGAACAGCCGTATGGAGAAAAATATGGAGCCCATATTTTTCATGGTGGAGTATACCGGCTGTATGCTGGTATGGAGCACCCGTGTAGTGGTGCCTTCCCATCCCACAGCGGCACAGGAAGAGACACTGGAGAATCTGTATTTTGCGGCGATGCTTGCTCCGGGCTATCACAGAGAACAGGTAGGACCGACCTATGAGGAATGCGTGAAAAAAGCAAAAGAACTGCACTAGAAAGGGAACAGCAAAATGGCGTTTACCCATCTTCATGTCCATACAGAATACTCTCTGCTGGACGGATCCAATAAGATTAAAGAATATGTAGCCAGAGTCAAGGAACTGGGCATGAACAGCGCAGCGATCACCGATCACGGTGTTATGTACGGTGTGATCGATTTTTACCGTGCGGCAAGGGAAGCAGGAATTAAGCCAATCCTGGGCTGTGAGGTGTACGTGGCTCCCAACTCCCGGTTTGACAAGGAACTGACCGGTGGAGAGGACCGTTATCACCATCTGGTGCTGTTAGCGGAGAACAATACCGGTTATGCGAACCTGATGAAGATCGTCAGCCGTGGATTCACGGAAGGCTACTATTATAAACCCCGTGTGGATATGGAAGTACTGCAGCAGTTTCACGAGGGTATCATTGCGCTGTCTGCGTGTCTGGCAGGTGAAGTGCCCCGATTTATTTTAAAGGGCATGAAGGAAGAGGCGAGAATGGCGGCCCGCAAATACGAGGCATGCTTCGGTAAGGGTAACTATTTCCTGGAATTACAGGATCACGGCATTCCGGAACAGCGAACCGTGAATATGGAACTGGTCCAGATGAGCAGGGAACTGGATATTCCCCTGGTGACCACCAACGATGTGCACTATACCTATGCGGAGGATGCGATCCCTCATGACATTCTGCTGTGCCTGCAGACGGGCAAAAAGCTGGCGGACGAGGATCGTATGCGCTACGAGGGCGGACAGTATTATGTCAAGAGCGAAGAGGAAATGAAGGGACTGTTCCCCTATGCCTGGGAGGCAGTGGAGAATACCCAGAGGATCGCAGACCGATGTAATGTGGAGATTGAATTCGGCGTGACGAAGCTGCCGAAATACGATGTGCCGGAGGGGTACGATTCCTGGAGCTACTTAAATAAGCTCTGCGATGACGGACTGGCAGAACGCTACGGCGACGGTGATCAGCCCGCCGGAGAGACCGGACAGACGCTCAGGGAGCGCCTGGATTATGAACTTGGCGTTATTCAGAGAATGGGATATGTGGACTACTTCCTGATCGTGTGGGATTTCATCAATTATGCGAAGGAGCACGGGATCCCCGTGGGACCGGGACGAGGCTCCGCGGCGGGAAGTATCGTGGCATATTGCCTGAAGATCACCAACATCGATCCGATTCATTACAATCTGCTGTTTGAACGATTCCTGAATCCGGAACGTGTCTCTATGCCTGATATTGACGTGGATTTCTGCTTTGAACGGAGACAGGAGGTCATCGATTATGTGGGCAGAAAATACGGCAATGACAAGGTGGTACAGATCGTCACCTTCGGTACTCTGGCGGCGAAAGGTGTCATCCGCGATGTGGGCCGTGTCATGGACCTGCCCTATGCGTTCGTGGATTCTATTGCCAAAATGGTGCCGAACGAACTGAACATTACACTGAGCAGAGCACTGGAGATGAATCCGGAATTCCGCAAGCTCTATCAGGAGGACGAACAGGTCCACCACCTGATCGATATGTGTAAGCGACTGGAGGGACTGCCCAGACATACCTCTATGCATGCGGCCGGTGTCGTGATCTGTCAGAAATCCGCAGACGAATTTGTGCCGCTGTCCAGAGGCTCTGACGGTTCCATCGTTACCCAGTTCACCATGACGACGCTGGAAGAACTGGGCCTGTTGAAAATGGACTTTCTGGGACTGCGTACCTTGACCGTGATCCATGATGCTGTAAAATTCATAGAGAATACCACCGGCAGACACATTGATGTGGATGCCATAGATTATAATGACCCGAAAGTACTGGCTTCCATCGGCACCGGCAGAACGGAAGGTGTGTTCCAGCTGGAAAGTGCCGGGATGAAGAGCTTCATGAAGGAACTGCGCCCTCAGAATCTGGAGGATGTAGTGGCCGGTATTTCTCTGTATCGTCCGGGTCCCATGGATTTTATCCCGAAGTACATCCAGGGGAAAAACCATCCGGAGGATGTGACCTATGCCTGTCCTCAGCTGGAGCCGATCCTGAAACCCACCTACGGCTGTATCGTATACCAGGAGCAGGTAATGCAGATCGTCCGTGACCTGGCGGGATATACTCTGGGCCGAAGCGACCTGGTGCGCCGTGCCATGAGTAAAAAGAAGCAGGCCGTCATGGAAAAAGAGCGGGCGAACTTCATCTACGGCAATCCGGAGGAGAATGTCCCCGGCTGTATCGCCAACGGCATTGATGAACAGACCGCAGGACAGATCTACGATACCATGATGGACTTCGCCAAATATGCGTTTAACAAGTCCCATGCGGCTTGTTATGCGGTGGTGGCTTATCAGACGGCGTATTTAAAATACTATTATCCCGTAGAATTCATGGCGGCACTGATGACCTCCGTCATCGATAACCCGAAAAAAGTATCGGAGTATATTTTGAACTGCCGGAACATGAATATCGCCATTCTGCCGCCGGATGTAAATGCGGGAGAAGCCGGATTCTCTGTGACAGACGGCAAGATCCGCTATGCCCTGACGGCCATCAAAGGTGTGGGACGTCCGGTCATCGACAGCCTGGTGCAGGAGCGTAAGGAGAGAGGCCCCTTCACAAACCTGAAGGACTTCATCACCCGCATGTCTGACAAAAAAGAGATGAACAAGCGGGCCATTGAGAACCTGATCAAAGCAGGAGCCATGGACGGACTGGGCGGCACCAGAAAACAGTTCATGAGCGTCTATGTGCAGATCGCGGATCACATCGCCCATGACAAGAAAAACAACCTGGCAGGACAGATTTCCCTGTTTGATATCGCCGGCGAAGAAGATAAGGAAGAATTCGATATCCGGATGCCGAATGTAGGTGAATACAGCAAGGAAATGCTGCTTGGCTTTGAAAAAGAGGTCCTGGGTGTCTATGTCAGCGGTCATCCTTTGGAGGAATACCAGGAGCTGTGGCAGAACTGCATCAGCAATACCGCCGGAGACTTTGCGCTGGATGAAGAGTCCGGAGAGGTGGAACTGGTCAAGGATCAGGCGAATGCAGTCATCGGTGGACTGATCGCGGACAAAAACGTAAAATACACCAAGAACGACAAGATCATGGCATTTTTAAATGTGGAGGATCTGATCGGCAACGTGGAAGTCGTGGTATTTCCCCAGGTATACGAGCGCTACAACACTTTGCTTACAGAGGATGCCAAAGTGTTCATCCGGGGCAGAGTGTCCCTGGAAGAGGACAAGGACGGCAAGCTGATCTGCGACCAGATCATCAGCTTCGAGGATGCACAGGCAGCCAGAGCGGCGAACCAGCCTCTGTTCCCAAGGAATTACGGAGGCCGGGGAGGCAGCCGCGGCGGATCCTATGGAAATGGGAACGGCAGTGGGCAGCAGCCGGTCGGTGCCATGTCAGGCGGACAGACAGGCCGAACAGTGGAACAGACACAACCGGGTCAGCGGCCGCAGAACGCCGGAACCGCGCAGAAAAAAGGCATGCCCGCGGGGGCCTGGATCCAGTTTCCCAATATGGAAGCCTATAAGGCCAGAGAACAGGAATTGCTACAGGCCATCGCTGACTCCGACGGCAATGACGATGTAGTGATCTACCTGAGGGATATTAAAAACATCAAGATCCTGCCTGCAAATCTCAGGGTAAAAGCCGATGAGACATTAATGGAAAAGCTTGCATCGCAGTTTGGAAAAGAAAATGTTAAATTTATAACGAAACCTATTGAAAACCGCTCAAAAATAGATTAAAATAAAGAATCGAGAAGAGAAAATTATTCGTTCGTTTACTTAGGAGGTAACAGTCATGGCAAAAGAGATTAAGACGATCGGCGTACTGACCAGCGGCGGTGATGCACCGGGAATGAACGCTGCTATCCGTGCAGTTGTTCGTACAGCCATTGCAAGAGGACTGAAGGTTAAGGGTATTAAAAAAGGTTATCAGGGTCTTTTGAATGAAGAGATCGTAGATATGGAAGCCAAGGATGTATCCGATATCATCCAGCGCGGTGGTACCATCTTAGGAACCGCACGTTGTTTGGAGTTCAAGGAAGCGGAAGGACAGAAGAAGGGCGCTGAGATCTGTAAAAAGCACGGTATCGACGGTATCGTTGTCATCGGTGGTGACGGTTCCTATCGTGGAGCACAGGCTCTGTCCAGACTGGGCATCAACACCATCGGCCTTCCCGGAACCATCGACCTGGATATCGCATGTACTGAGTACACCATCGGCTTCGATACCGCAGTGAACACCGCAATGCAGGCTATTGATAAAGTTAAGGATACCTCTTCCTCTCACGAGAGATGCAGTATCATCGAGGTAATGGGCAGAAATGCCGGATACATTGCTCTGTGGTGCGGTATTGCCAACGGCGCCGAGGATATCCTGCTTCCCGAGAAGTACGATTACAACGAACAGAATATTATCAATAATATCATTACCAACCGTAAGCATGGCAAGACCCATCACATCATCATCAATGCCGAGGGAATCGGACATTCCACTTCCATGGCACGCCGTATCGAGGCAGCTACCGGTATTGAGACCCGTGCTACGATCTTAGGTTACATGCAGCGTGGAGGAAGCCCTACTGCGAAGGATCGTTACTATGCATCTATCATGGGTGCTTACGCAGTAGACATCATGCTGGAAGGCAAGACCAATCGTGTCGTTGGTTATCAGCACGGCGAATTCATCGATTTCGATATTGAGGATGCACTGCAGATGGAGAAGGGTATCAACGATTATCAGTTTGAGGTATCTCATTTACTTTCTATCTAGACATACGAAGACAAAGGCGTTTCCCATTGCGTGGAAGCGCCTTTTTGACTATAATAAACTCATCCATAGAATGCATCACGTCTGCTTGCAGACAGGGGATGCATTCTATGAGAGGAGTAAACAGACATGAGTATGAAGGACGATAGTCCGGAATACGAATGGATGTTGCGATTTTGAGAGTGCGTAGCACGAAAAATCGCATTATTATGCATTATTATGGCAGGATAGCAGGGAGCAGACAGATATGATCACAAGCAGCAACAATGCAAAAGTAAAACAGGTCGTGCAGTGGCAGACGAAGGCGAAGGAACGGCGTAAGGATCACGTATTCCTGGCGGAGGGCGTCAGGATGTGTGAGGAAGCGCCGGTAAAAAGCGTAAGAGAGGTCTATCTCACAGAAGAACTGGAGCAGAAGCTCCGCCGGAACGCACAGAACGGCGATACTGCATTCTGGGATAAGCTTCAGCAGACCGGCTATGAGACCGTATCCCCGGAGGTATTTGCAAAAATGGCAGATACCCAGACTCCCCAGGGAATCCTCACCGTGTTGGAGCAGCCTGCCTATGATCTGACACAGCTTTTGGAACAGCCGGAGCCTTTATTTTTGATCCTGGAGAATTTACAGGATCCCGGGAACCTGGGAACCATGATACGTACCGGGGAAGGAGCAGGAATAACGGGCGTTATTATGAACCAACAGACTGTGGATATCTTCAATCCCAAGACTATACGTGCCACCATGGGCTCCATATTCCGGGTACCGTTTGTCTATGTGCCGGAGCTATCCCCGGTGCTGACGCAGATGCATGAGCGAGGGATTCATACCTATGCGGCACACCTGAAGGGACAGAAATATTACGATAGCTTTTCCTTCCGGGAGCCCACCGCATTCCTCATCGGCAATGAAGGAAACGGACTGACCAAAGAGATCTCCGACCAGGCCGGGCAATACCTCAAAATCCCCATGGAGGGTAAGGTGGAATCCCTGAATGCCTCGATCGCTGCGGCACTTCTGATGTATGAGGCACACAGACAGCGAAACCTGTAGGCATAGTAGCGGTTCGGGGCTATATGATATTTAGATAGAAAACAGAGCAGGAGGACAGAGATTATGAAGATTGGATTTATCGGATTGGGAAATATGGCAACGGCAATGATCGGCGGCATGCTGCAGAAGGGCATGGCAAATCCGGAGGACATCATCGGTTCCTCTAAGACAGAAACAACTGCAGAAAAAGTTAAAACAAAATTTAATATTAACACAACAACAGACAATACTGCCGTGGCTGAGCAGGCAGATATCCTGTTCTTAGCCGTAAAGCCTATCTTTTTCCCGGAAGTGATCGCCGAGATCAAGGATGCTGTTAAGGCCGATACCCTGATCGTCAGCATCGCAGCAGGCAGGAATCTACAGTATCTGAAGGATGCATTTGGCAGACCGAAGCTTAAGCTGATCCGTTGCATGCCCAATACGCCGGCCCTGGTACTGGAGGGCTGTACCGGTGTATGCATCGGAGAAAATGTCACGGAGGATGAGACAGAGCAGGTGCTTTCCCTGCTCCGTTCCTTCGGCATCGCAAGTGTCGTACCGGAGCGTCTGATGGATGTGGTCGTGGGAGTCAGCGGAAGCTCTCCCGCATATGTATTTATGTTTATTGAGGCCATGGCGGATGAAGCTGTGGCAGCCGGAATGCCCAGAAAACAGGCCTATGAATTTGCAGCACAGTCCGTACTCGGCAGTGCCAAAATGGTGCTGGAGACCGGAAAACATCCCGGTGAATTAAAGGATATGGTATGTTCTCCCGGAGGTACCACCATCCAGGCAGTCAAAGTACTGGAAGAGAAGGGCATGCGTGCCGCTGTGATGGATGCCATGGACGCCTGCATCGAGAAGTCGAAATGTATGTAGTGACAGCTCGACCATGAACAGAGTCGAGAGCAAAAATCATGTTAACATGATTTTGTGAACGAATATGTTCATGAGTTGAGCGCCGGTTCATGAGCAAAGGTAGTCACGCAGTGACGAAAAGCGTGATAACGCGACTTTGCGAATGGCGCAAGCCGAGCTGTCATGGCTAAATAGCGCCCACCCCCCCATAACTTGACAAAAAATTTGTCATCTGCTATGATATTCCGCGTAACAAATTTAACATTTTTGTAACAAACCGGTGAAAATATTAAGAAATATATCATATACTATTCACTGGGAGATCCGCAGGTATACCACCCCCATCCGGGGAATTTTCCTGTGGGAAAGGCGTGTATCAAGATGACAAAAAGCAGAAGAATGCTGGTTGTATGTGCAGGACTGCTCTGTTCTATCTTCCTGAGCATGCAAATGAGCATGACCGCACAGGCAAGCAATACAAAAAACTATGTCAATGATCTGAACGGTGGTGTCGCATCGATCTTAGACCCCGGTTCCAAAAACAGTACCGAGGTCATCAATGCAACGGTGCAGGAATTGAATCTGACATTCCCCTCTGAGGAAGAGATCAGTTCCGGGCTGGTCATGGCAAACGTAAGAGATGCCGTGAATGTACGAAGCGATGCCAGTGAGGATGCTTCCAAGGTCGGCAAGCTGTACAAAGACTGTGGAGGTACGATTTTAGAGCGCAGGGACGGTTGGACCAAGATCCAGTCCGGTACGCTGATCGGCTGGGCCAAAGACGAATATCTCCTGTTCGGGGATGATGCGAAGGCACTGGCCAATGATGTGGGCAGAATGATCGCACAGATCAACACGGAGACTCTTCGTGTGAGAACCGAGGCGGATCAGGAGGCCGGAGTTCTGGGACTTCTTCCCAAGGGCGATATAGTGGATGTAGTAGATAACAGTAATCCCGAATGGGTCTGCATCGACTACGAAGGAGCAGACGGATATGTGTCTGCGGAGTATGTAACAGTAGATTTCCAGATCGACTCCGGTGAGACTTTAGAGGAGATCAAAGCAAGAGAAGCCGCAGAGCGTGAAGCAAAACGTCATGTGAACTACGGCGAATACACCACCGATGCGGATACCACGCAGCTGTTGGCAGCATTGATCCAGTGCGAGGCAGGATGCGAGAGCTACGAAGGACAGCTGGCAGTAGGTGCTGTTGTTATGAACCGTGTACGAAGCGGCGCTTACCCGAGTAGCATTCATGGTGTGATCTATGCGTCCGGACAGTTCACTCCGGCATTGAATGGTAAGGTAAATACCGTATACGAATCCGGCAAGATCAACGCAAGCTGCATTAAGGCAGCGGAAGAAGCCATCTCCGGCGTATCCAATGTGGGAGATCTGACACACTTCAGACGTAACAATGGCCGTGACGGAATCGTGATCGGTAATCATGTATTCTATTAAAATCACAAAATTAGAATCACAAAATTACAAAAGAGGCGGTGTCCCAAAGGGGATGCCGTCTTTTTGACTACAAAGACATCTACAGACAGCACAATAACCATAAGTATCGTGCGAAGGTTGCAGTTGCCATACACATACATTTGTAGTACACTGGATACAACTACAAAACCAAAGGAGTGATTATATGAGCGAAATGGTAACCTTGTGGCTTGTGGTATTGATCGTATCGATCGGGGTGGAGGTCGCTACTCTGGGACTGACGAGCATATGGTTCGCCGGAGGCGCGGCTGTGGCAGTGATCGTTGCCGCATTTCATGGACCGGTCTGGTTACAGATCCTGTTATTTTTTGCAGTATCTCTGCTGCTGTTATTTTTCACCAGACCCATCGCAGTCAGATATTTTAACAGAGACCGCGTAAGGACGAATGTGGAAAGCATGATCGGCAGACAGGCGATCGTGACCAGTGAGATCGACAATCTGCAGGGCATCGGCCAGGTGACGGTAGGTGGACAGGAATGGAGTGCCAGAACGGAAGAAGACGGACTGAATTTACAGCCCGGGACCGTGGTGGACATTGTGGCAGTCAACGGGGTCAAGCTGATCGTTAAAGTGGATCCCCAGATGGCAAAAGTGACGGAAAACTTATCAGAGCCGCAGTCGTAAGAATCGTGTAGAACCAATACATGAGGGAAAAGTGCGTACAAGGGGTACGCAGCGTACACAAACGTACGCAGAAGGAGGAAAAATGATAGTATTAATTATTATTGCCGTTTTAGTATTATGGATCTTCGTATCCTGTATCAAGATCGTTCCCCAGGCACAGGCCTATGTCATCGAGCGTCTGGGTGCTTATCAGGCTACCTGGAATGTAGGATTTAATTTGAAGATCCCGTTCGTCGACAAGGTTGCCAGAAAAGTCAACTTAAAGGAGCAGGTAGCGGATTTCCCGCCCCAGCCTGTAATCACCAAGGATAATGTAACCATGCGGATCGATACCGTAGTCTTCTATCAGATCACCGATCCTAAGCTGTTCACCTATGGCGTAGAGAACCCTATGATGGCGATCGAGAATCTGACTGCCACCACCCTGCGTAACATCATCGGTGACCTGGAGCTGGATCAGACCCTGACCTCCCGTGAGACCATTAATACCAAGATGCGTGCAGCACTGGATATTGCTACCGATCCCTGGGGTATCAAGGTGAACCGTGTAGAGCTGAAGAACATTATCCCTCCCGCAGAGATCCAGAACGCCATGGAGAAGCAGATGAAGGCAGAGCGTGAGAGACGTGAAGCCGTAACCCGTGCCGAAGGTGAGAAAAAGGCTAAGATCCTGGAGGCAGAAGGTGCCAAGGAATCCGCCATCCTTCGCGCAGAGGCAGATAAGCAGGCAGCCATCCTCCGTGCAGAGGCAGAGAAGGAGAAGATGATCCGCGAGGCAGAAGGTGAAGCCGAAGCCATCCTCAAGGTGCAGCAGGCGAATGCCGACGGTATCAAGATGCTGAAGGAAGCGGGTGCAGATGCCGCAGTCCTGAAGTTAAAGAGCCTGGAAGCATTCGAGAAAGTAGCGGATGGTCAGGCCACCACCATCCTGCTCCCCGCAGAGCTGCAGGGCATTGCCAGCATAGCAGAGACCTTCAAGGCAGCAGCCGGCAAAAAAGCAGAATAAAAGTCATAACGAATAGAATCAGACAGATCAAAGAGGATCTCTTCCGGAATGCCGGTAGGGATCCTTTTTTGCTCCAAGGATCAGGAAACGTGGCATAAAGTGCATGCTGCGAGGGGTTGAAAAACACCGGATAATGAAGTATATTGATTACATATAGCTAAAAATAATACAGAGGCCGAAGCCTCGGAAAAGAGGAGTATTATGGATTTAAAGGGACGCGATTTTTTGAAATTACTGGATTTTACACCGGAAGAGATCGAATATCTGCTGGACCTGGCGGCAGACCTGAAAGATAAAAAGAAAAAAGGAATCCCCGTAGATACCCTCCGAGGCAAGAATGTGGCTCTGATCTTCGAGAAGACCAGTACCCGTACCAGATGTGCTTTTGAAGTGGCAGCGCATGACCTGGGAATGGGTACCACTTATCTGGATCCTACCGGATCCCAGATCGGTAAAAAAGAAAGCATCGCCGATACCGCCAGAGTACTGGCAGGCATGTTCGAGGGTATCGAATACCGTGGCTTTGGACAGGATATCGTAGAGGAACTGGCGAAATACTCCAAGGTTCCCGTATGGAACGGACTGACCAATGAATTCCATCCCACCCAGATGCTGGCAGATCTTCTGACCATCCGTGAGCATTTCGGACACCTGAAGGGAATCCGCATGACTTATATGGGAGATGCCCGTTACAACATGGGAAACTCTCTGATGGTAGCCTGTGCGAAGATGGGTATGCACTTTACCGCATGCACTACGGCAAAATATTTCCCGGCAAAAGAGCTGGTGGCAGAGTGTGAAGCAATCGCGGCACAGACCGGCGGCAGCATCACCCTGACCGAAGATGTGAAGGCAGGTACCAGGGATGTGGATGTCATTTATACGGATGTCTGGGTATCCATGGGTGAGCCGGACGAAGTATGGACCGAGCGTATCAAGGAATTGTCCCCTTATCAAGTGAATAAAGCGGTGATGGATAATGCCGGTGAGCAGGCGATCTTTATGCATTGTCTCCCCGCATTCCATGATTTGAAGACCAAGATCGGTGCCCAGATGGGTGAGCGTTTCGGCATCACCGAGATGGAAGTCACCGACGAAGTATTTGAATCCGGACAGTCTCTGGTATTTGAAGAGGCAGAAAATCGTATGCATACAATCAAGGCAGTGATGGCGGCAACTTTATGAGTATGAAAGCAAAGATATTGGAGCTCCTGCGGGAAAAGGAGACTTACGTCTCCGGACAGGAACTCTGTGAGCAGTTCGGAGTATCCCGGACTGCCGTATGGAAAGCAATCGGACAACTGAAGAAAGAAGGCTATGTCATCGAGGCGGTACAGAACAAGGGGTACCACCTGGTGGAACAGGCACAGGAGGTCTATAACCAGGCCGATATCCAAAGCAGATTGAAGACAAAGTGGGTGGGACATCCCTTACTGTTTTTCGACAGCATTGATTCCACCAATATCCGCGCCAAGCTGGAAGCGGAACAGGGAGCAGAGAGCGGATTGTTGGTCGTAGCGGATCAGCAGACTGCCGGACGGGGCCGCAGAGGCCGCGGCTGGGAGAGCCCTTCGGGAAGCAACATTTACTATACGTTAATGCTCAAACCGGATTTCAATGCGGACTGCGCACCGATGTTAACGTTAGTCATGGCACTGGCGGTGGCTAAGGGTATTCGGCAGACTCTCGGACGCGGCAGTGAAGAAGGTGCGGCAAAGGTAGGCATCAAGTGGCCCAACGATATTGTGGTGGATGGAAAAAAAGTCTGTGGTATCCTCACGGAGATGAGCATGGAACAGGCTTATATCCATCACATTGTCATCGGCGTGGGCATCAATGTGCGCAGGCAGGAATTCCCGGAGGAGATCCGGGACCGGGCAGCAGCCATCGAGGAACAGTGCGGATTCCGGATCTCCCGCAGCCAGCTGATCGCGGACATCATGGAAGCTTTTGAGGAGGATTATGAGATCTTCTTACAGACCCATGATCTGAAAGGGCTCAGAGACTCCTATGCAAAGCTCCTGGTGAACCGGGACAGAGAAGTCTGCGTGCTGGATCCCAAGGGAGAATTCCGCGGTACCGCCCGGGGAATCAATGATCAGGGCGAGCTTCTCGTAGAGAGACAGGACGGCAGCATAGAGGAAGTCTATGCCGGTGAGGTGTCTGTGCGTGGGGTATACGGCTACGTGTAGCATCTGGGGCAGCGGAGCGTGATGCACCATGAACCAGAAGCAGATTTAGAATAAAAATAACAGGATAGAAAATTATGGACGAGAACAAAATTGTACTCTGCGGCGCCAATGCCTATGAGAAAAAATATTACTTTAACGAAGAACAATTCAAAATGATTCCCGAATCCATCAAGGAAGAACTGCACATCATCTGCGTGCTGTTCACTGAGGAAGTGGGAGGCGTGTTTACCATCGCCTTTGAAGAGGACGGCAACGTGGTCATGGAGACTAACGCGGATGACGATGACATCTATTACGATGAGGTCTCATCCGGACTGCTGATCGCTGAGATCCGTCGGAGCAGACAGGAGCTTTTCGAATCCTTAAGTCTGTATTACCGCGTATTTATCAAAAAAGAAGATGTTTCGGAACTGTTGGATGAGGAGGACGGCGAATGATATTTGTCATAGATGTGGGTAATACCAATATGACCATGGGTGTCTTCTGTGGGGAAAAGCTGGCAGCTACCTTCCGGATCATGACCAAAACACCCAGAACCTCGGACGAATACGGGATCATGATCACACAGCTGTTGAAAAATAACGGTATTGAGACTTCTGTTATCGAGGGAGCCATCATCGCCAGCGTCGTGCCGGATGTGATGCATTCCCTGACCAGTTCTATCATCCGCTACCTGCATACGAAGCCTCTCATCGTAGGGCCCGGAGTCAAAAGCGGTATTAAGGTAGCTACGGAAGATCCCAGAGGTATCGGTGCGGACCGTATCGTCGATGCGGTGGCAGCCTATGTGAAATACGGCGGACCTGTGTTGGTACTGGATTTCGGTACTGCCACCACGTATGACCTGATCACGGAGGACGGAAGATTTACCGCAGGTATCACAGCTCCCGGCATCCGCATCAGTTCCGAGGCCTTATGGAAAGAGACGGCGAAGTTGCCGAATATCGAGATCCGCAAGCCGAAGACTATTCTGGCACAGGAGACCATTACCAGTATGCAGGCCGGTCTGATGTATGGTCAGATCGGACAGACGGAATACATCATCCGCAAGGTAAAGGAAGAGAGCGGTCTTGCCAATCTGAAGGTGGTAGCCACCGGGGGATTGGGACGAGCCATCGCAGACGAGACCGACAGCATTGATATCTATGACAGCTCTCTGACGCTGGATGGACTGCGGATCATTTACGACAAGAACCGGAAGTAGTATCCGGGAAATAAATTAGGATACCGGACCACGGAGAGATTATGAAGAAATTACAGATTGGCAATGTGACCCTGGATAATCCCATCATCCTGGCACCTATGGCAGGCGTATCCGACCTGCCATTTCGTCTGCTCTGCCGAGAAATGGGAGCAGCATTGGTGTGCATGGAGATGGTGAGTGCCAAGGCAATCTATTATAACAATAAAAATACTGACAGCCTTATGGAGATCCATCCCGACGAGGTGCCTGCTTCCTTGCAGCTGTTCGGTTCTGATCCGCAGATTCTTGCGGAGATGGCAAAACGCATCGAGGAGCGTCCTTTTTCCATTCTGGACCTGAACATGGGATGCCCGGTACCAAAGGTAGTGAATAACGGCGAGGGCTCCGCACTGATGAAGGATCCGAAGCTGGTGGAGCAGATCCTGACGGCGTTAGTCAGAGCCATCGACAAGCCGGTGACCGTGAAGATCCGGAAGGGGTTTGACGATGACCATGTCAATGCCGTGGAGATCGCTAAGATCGCGGAAGCCTGCGGTGTGGCAGCGGTAGCGGTGCATGGACGGACCAGAGCCCAGTATTACAGCGGACAGGCAGACTGGGACATCATCGCACAGGTGAAGGATGCGGTGAAGATCCCTGTCATCGGTAACGGCGATGTGGACAGCCCCGAGAAAGCGAAAGCCATTCTGGAGCAGACCGGCTGTGACGGCGTCATGATCGGCCGGGCGGCGGAGGGCAATCCCTGGATCTTCCGGGAAGTGGTATCCTACCTTACAGACGGCACGATCCCCGCGAGACCCACGAACAGGGAGAAGCGGGAACTGATCCTGCGCCATGCGGCATTGCAGCTGGAATACAAGGGCGAATATACCGGCGTCCGGGAGATGCGCAAGCATCTGTCCTGGTATACCGTAGGAATGCCCCATTCCGCCCATTTCCGCCAGACCATCAACACCATGGAGAAAATGGACGAGCTCATCCGGGGCGTGTATGACATATTCCCGAAGGAAGAGTAGTGCCGGGAGCCCGGTGTACAGCAGTGTCTGCGGAAGGCCGGATGCAGCACTGTGCATATAATCGGGCCGGCTGCATACACTGTAGCATGGACACTATTTTGTATCTCTATCCGGTGAGACAAACCGTGGAACAGAGGGCACAGGCAGCGGTATGTAAGTCACAGCCTGTGCAAAAGGGAAACGCTCCCCGGGGAAAACTTTTTAAAATATTCCATGCACTGTGGAAAACTACAAAAACGCAGGAAGCTACGGAGGCTGTGACTGTTTGCCGGACGGAATATCTATTCCGGGATTACCGTCTGGTCAGGGCGGCAGTGACGGGAGCGGATGGCACGGAACAGAAACAGACGGAGCAAATACTCCGGGAACAATTGCGGGAACTGACAGAGGATCCGGACCACACATACATTGTGTGCCGAGAACCCCTGTCTTTTTATTACGGAAGGGAATTCCGGGAATACCGGCAGCAGAACTGGGTGGAACATCTGCTGCGGTACGGAGAAGATGTGATGGGACATCCGCTGTGGCCGGATGTGATCGTGCTCGGGAAGAATCCCTTTCTGTCCTACGTGCTGCTGCGGTATGTGGCGGCACTGCGCAGCGTGAAATGGTACCTCACGGACAGAGAATATCGGGAGGAGGAAGACGAACTGACCTGGGAACTGGAAGACGAATACGGACTGATCCCGGAGATCCGTCTGTTACCGGAAGCAGCAGATTACGACAGGGTGCGGCTGGAGGCGACGGCGCCCTGCCTGGTGCTGGATTTTAGCGACAGTGATAAAGTCTACGGTGGCGGGCTGGCAGCGGGCAGCGTCTGGCTGGATTTTCCGGCATCGGAGGAAAAGGAACGCCGTGTCGCGTCCAGATGTCCGCAGATCCGTTATTTTTCCATGAAAAAAGAGTGGAAAGACCCGCGAAAAGCCTTGGAATACCTTGACACCATCAGTAAAAATGGGTATAATAACTCGGTTGATTAGGCTAGTATAGTTGCCGGGAGTGTCGGTAGCGCAAAATATAGAAAACAGGAAGGTGCGGTATCATGCAGGAAAAGAAAAACATTTTGACCTACGAAGGCCTCAGAAAATATGAGGATGAGTTACATGATCTGAAAGTGGTAAAACGTCAGGAAGTGGCTCAGAAGATTAAGGAAGCAAGAGAGCAGGGAGACCTGTCCGAGAACGCTGAGTACGATGCAGCGAAGGATGAGCAGAGAGACATCGAAGCCCGTATCGAAGAACTGGAGAAGATCCTGAAGAATGCAGAAGTCGTAGTCGAGGATGAAGTAGATCTGGATAAGATCAACATCGGCTGCCAGGTCAAGATCCTGGATATCGAATACAGCGAAGAGCTGGATTACAAGATCGTAGGTTCCACCGAGGCGAACAGCTTAAAGGGCAAGATTTCCAACGAGAGTCCCGTAGGTAAGGCATTGATCGGCCATAAGGTCGGCGATACCGTTGAAGTAGAGACACCCGCAGGTGTATTCGCATATAAGATTCTGGAGATCCAGAGAAGTAACGTTGAATAAGTAAGACAGAGTAAGGAGTGGAAAAAAGTGGCAGATACACAGAACACAAATGTACAGGAGCAGGATATTCATCAGCTGCTTAAGGTAAAGCGCGAGAAGCTGGCTAACCTGCAGCAGGCAGGCAAGGATCCTTTTCAGATCACCAAATATGATGTGACCCATCACAGCACCGATATCAAGAATAATTTCGAAGAACTGGAAGGCAAGACCGTCCGTATCGCCGGACGTGTAATGTCCAAACGTGTCATGGGTAAGGCATCCTTCTGTAATGTACAGGATCTGCCCGGCAACATTCAGGTATATGTAGCAAGAGACAGCATCGGAGAAGAGTCCTATGCGGATTTCAAAAAGTATGATGTGGGCGATATCGTAGGTATCGAGGGCGAAGTATTTAAGACCAAGACCGGCGAGATCTCTGTACATGCGTCCCAGGTAATACTGCTGTCCAAGAGCTTACAGATCCTGCCTGAGAAGTTCCATGGCCTGACCAATACCGATATCCGTTATCGTCAGCGTTATACCGACCTGATCATGAATCAGGATGTTAAGGATACTTTTGTAAAGCGTTCTAAGATCATCAGCGCCATCCGCCGTTATCTGGACGGACAGGGCTTCCTGGAAGTAGAGACCCCCATGCTGGTATCCAATGCCGGCGGTGCGGCAGCAAGACCTTTCGAGACCCATTACAATGCACTGGATGAGGACGTGAAGCTGCGTATCTCCCTGGAGCTGTACCTGAAGAGACTGATCGTCGGCGGCATGGAGCGTGTCTTCGAGATCGGCCGTGTATTCCGTAACGAAGGTCTGGACACCAGACACAATCCGGAATTCACACTGATGGAGCTGTACCAGGCATACACTGACTATTACGGAATGATGGATCTGACTGAGAACATGTTCCGCTATGTGGCACAGGAAGTATGCGGTACTACCGTGATCCCTTATGCAGAAGAGACCATCGACCTGGGCAAGCCTTTCGAGAGACTGACCATGGTAGATGCTGTCAAGAAATACGCAGGCGTTGACTTCGACCAGATTCCCGATACCACTGCAGCGAAGAAGCTGGCAGACGAGAAGGGTGTACACTACGAAGAGCGTCATGCCAAGGGCGATATCCTGAACCTGTTCTTCGAGGAGTTCGTAGAAGAGCATCTGATCCAGCCCGTATTCATCATGGATCATCCGGTAGAGATCTCTCCTCTGACCAAGAGAAAGCCGGACAAGCCTGATTATGTAGAACGTTTCGAGCTGTTCATCTACGGACGTGAAATGTGTAATGCTTATTCCGAGTTAAATGACCCCATCGACCAGAGAGAGCGTTTCAAGGCGCAGGAAGCTGCACTGGCAGCAGGCGATGAGGAAGCCAATACGACCGATGAAGATTTCATGAACGCACTGGAGATCGGTATGCCTCCTACCGGCGGTATCGGTTACGGTATCGACCGTCTGGTAATGCTGCTGACCAACTCTCCTGCGATCCGTGATGTTCTGCTCTTCCCGACGATGAAGTCCTTAGATGGTGTAAATAAGAAAAATGATGTAAATAATACAGCTTCTGAAGCACCTGAAAAAAATGTAAAAACTGAGTCTGAAAAGATTGATTTCTCTAATGTGAAGATTGAGCCAATCTTTGAAGAGATGGTAGATTTCGATACATTTGCAAAATCTGATTTCCGTGCAGTTAAGATTTTAGCTTGTGAAGCAGTACCGAAGTCAAAGAAGCTTCTGAAGTTTACATTAGATGACGGAGAACGCAAAGACCGTGTGATTTTAAGCGGTATTCACGAGTATTACGAGCCGGAAGAACTGGTTGGAAAGACAGCAATCGCTATCGTGAACCTGCCACCGAGAAAGATGATGGGAATTGATTCCGAAGGTATGTTGATTTCAGCTGTACACGAGGAAGACGGTCACGAGGGACTGAACCTTCTGATGGTAAATGATAGAATCCCGGCAGGTGCAAAGCTGTACTAAGAAGTACCGTTTTACCCAATAAAACGGGATGTACTTCATTTGAGAAAAAGCTCTGAAAATACACAAATACACCAAATTTACACCCAATGGTGCTTGAAACGGTGCAGAGCCTTAAAAATCGCATAATTTTCAAAATATATGGGCAGTTCCGGTTCGGAATTGCCCATTTTCAGAAAGAAAAAGATAAATCGAAGTTTGTAAGGAACAGAAACTTTGAAGTTTACAGCGAGGTAAAAGTTTATGAATAACTATAATGAAGTGAAAAAATCATTTGGTACACAAGCAGAGAAATTTGCTTCATATCATATGTCTAAGGCAGAATATACCGATTATTTGATTCGTAGTATTCAGGCAAAGGGCAATGAACATGCATTGGAGGTTGCTGCTGGAACCTGTATATGTGGAAGAGCATTGGCTCCTTATGTTAAGGACATTACTTGTTTGGATTTGACAGAAGCAATGTTGGAGCAGGGAAAAAAACTGGCAAAGCAAGAAGGTATTCAGAACATATCATTTGTATCGGGGAATGCGGAATGCTTACCTTTTGAAGATGAAACATTTGACCTTGTGATTACAAGACTTTCATTGCACCATTTTGTTGAGCCTGAAAAGCCTTTTCGGGAGATGCAACGAGTTTTGAAAAAAGGTGGAAAACTTGTTATTTGGGATATGGTAGCGACTACAGAAGAATTGCGTGAAACTAATGACGCTATTGAAACGATGCGTGATAACTCACATACAAGAATACTTAGCAGAGAAGAATTTGAAGCATTGTTTGAGGATGCTTTTGAGCTTCAGCTTGAAGAAACAACACTTGTTCCTGTAAATCTACAAAGTTGGATGGATTTGACAAGTACACCAGAGGATATTCAAAAAGATATTATTGATAAAATGGAATACGATTTGAATGGTGGAGATAAAACAGGTTTTAATCCCTATATCAAGGAGGGACAAATATGCTTTGACCATAGGTGGTTATTGCTGATTGGAAAAAAGGAAAA
>OGGW01001059.1_pt1 | contig 22792 bp, 12 predicted proteins | sample 1571291 | NCBI WGS metagenome assembly OGGW01 (sample SAMEA2582028, study PRJEB24529) | metagenome | biome: Human gut stool | place: China | collected 2011 | reverse complement strand
CACAACAGCTGTTGTGCGCTTGCATAACAGCTGATATGCGCATGCACAACAGCTGTTGTGCATGCGGTGACCAACTGTTATGCACCAACTATTACCCAGTTTACTATTTTTTGATTACCTTTCTGGAAACCTTCTTACCATTGGCAAACTGAATCTGCTCTATAACCAAGCCCTTAGTCTGAGCGCTGATGCGCTGACCCGCCAGATTATAAGTTGTGACAACACCTTTTCCGAAGGCATCGGTTGTACAATCAGTGATACCCGTACCGGTATCCGCCTTTCTAATCTTCACATTACCCAAGATAACCGCAGCCCAACCAGAGGACATGGTGAAATAAAGTTCATAGTCACCTTCTTTCTCTATAGTGAAGTTCAAGAAGTGAGCCAGAGAGCCTTTCACCACCTGATTGGCATTCTCCTTCAAGTTACCTTCCGAATCCAAGTTCTGTTCCAACAAGACAGAATTATTGTCGCTTATGCCAGCAATGCCAGCATCAAAGGTCACTGCCCCATTCTCGGAACCATCATTCCAATAAGAAGAGTTGAAAGAAAGCTGGTATTTGCCAGGAATCAAATGCAGACGATGCCCATCATACAAGCCATAAGAGAGCTTGCATTGGTCAAAGTCACGAGCACTGAGATAGAATCCTGTATTGAAATCACCACCAGCCACGAAATCCTTGATACGAGCACCACCCGTATTGGCAGCGCCGTTCGCTTTCTCATCGCTGCGGCTCCCATCATTCATGCTATTGATGCGCTTCCACCCAGCAGGCACGCCTTCACCTACGTTGATGACCTCGTCTTCCCAATTGTCAGAGAACAATACCTCCCCCTTAGCCTCGCTAGAATCTTCATTATCAGGAAGATCGAGCTTATACTGCTTGAAGAAGTTCCAAAGCTCACGGGTAGAATATACAGCATTAGGATCGTCGGAGTGCCAATGTCCTTTATCATCAATGGCGATGAGCGTAACCTCCGTACCATCCACCTTATTAATATAGCGAGTACGAGTGGCAGCTGCATAACTCATGGTTGCAGGATAAGGGCGAATCACCTCTGGATTATCCACATCACAACCTTCATAAGCAGCCCACTTCTTGACATAATCGTCAATCCTACCATAGCCACCAGCGTCATGGTTTGGATCGCCGCCCCATTTCACGATATCATCTCCCGTGCCATGGATGTGCATAATAGGCACATGGCGTGGAGCCACAGGCTCACGATAATCGACAGGGATACCACTCACAGGACCAAAGGCTGCAACTACAGTTCCCAATTTGGTCATACAATGATAAGTCATCATTCCGCCCATGGAGAAGCCAGAGATATAGATGCGATTCTTGTCTACCTTATATTTCTTCTGCATCGTCTTCATGATGGTTTCGATAAACTTGACATCGCCAGAGCCTGAGATGTCCCAGGAATTATTTTTTCCCTGAGGATAAACCACCAAGATCTTAGCCGTGTCTGCCACCTCGTTCCAATGGGTCTGCCCCATCTGATAATCAGGATTTTGGCTGAATCCATGCATGGAGATAACCATAGGAGCCTTCTCGGGTAAGTCGGTTGGTACATAGACCAACATTTCTCGTGTAGACGTACCCACTTTTACAGTCTGCTTCACTGCCTTCTGCGTATAGGAATGCTCGGCAGCTACCACTTGCATGCACAAGGCAAAGAGCAAGCAAAGCAAGATAGTTGTTCTTTTCATCTTCAGTTAAATTTATCAGTTATACGATTATCTGTTGTTATAATTGTCAGTTGTTATGACACATAAAAAAATCGGCAAAGTATCTGCTGGATTCAACAAATACCTTGCCGAACATCTGAACTAGGGACTACTCCCTAGTTACACAAAAGGAGTAGAATCTCTGCCATTACTTATTCATTACCTTTACTACCTTACCACTCTGGAGCTTCTTGATAACAAGGCCCTTGGCATTGGCTGCTACCTTAGCACCAGCAGCATTGAATGTTGCAACGACTGCATCATTTGCTACATTGACATTCTTGATACCAGTTGCTCCACCTCCGAGTTCCTCAGGAAGGGTATTGTAAAGCATGATAGTAGAAATATTAGATTTGTCTTCACCCCAATTTGCCTTGATGGTAACCAAGTGAGCATAATCATCTACAGAAGAAGGAGCATCCTTAGGTGTACGAACCAAATCCTTTTTCAAATTAATAATAGCAGCACCAGTCTCCTCACCATAAGAAGGACGCAACTCAATCATTCCACCGTTATCCTGCTGACCATCCTTATCGGTACGGTTGAGCATGACACGTGGGTTAGGACCAGAACCATAAATGACCAGATAGTTATAATCAGACAAATCAGCATACACATCCATAGACACTGTGCTGGTACCACACAAAACAGAACCACCGGCAAACTCCTCTGAGCCAATGTTCCAATCGATCCAAACCTTCTCATCTGTAGGCTGAGCATCCTTTGTCACACCATCCCACTTTTGCCACATGTCCTTAGTCAATTCAACACCCGCATCTGCACTCTCTTCCTGTGCAGAAGCTGAACCAAAACCTGCAAACAATGCTACGGCTACCATAGCCAAACTCTTAATTGTTGTGTTCATAATTGTAAAAATTAAAATTGTTATTAATAACTAGTTATTTATAAATCTTCTCCGTATAGGTCTTACCGCTACGAAGATAAACTTTCTTGATACTGATACCCTGCTTGGCAGCAGATAAGCGCATGCCCTGCAAGTCGTAATACTCTACATGGTCTATCTGGTCGGCATCGGTGGTTACACCGGCGATACCCGTCAAGGCACCCTTGTAGTTCAGGCGGACGCAATCGAGCACAGCTCTCTTTCCGCTCACATAGTTAACCGTCATATTTCCCTTGACATCAGCGATGTCCATGTCAAACTCCACTTCCGACCATTCCTTGTTAGAAGTAGCATTCTTTGGCAGTGTAACCTGCTTGGTCTGATTGCCGCAGATAACCTTGACAACAGCATCACCCATGGAAGCCTGATAACGGATAGCCACCTTGTAATTGCCTGGCTTGGCAACAGGAATGTAACCACGAACGGAAGCCCCCTTCTGGGTACCCAGGTTCAAGCAGCCCTGACCATAGTATCCACGGAAACCGTTGTTCCAAGCGTTGCCATAGCAACCACCCACATTCTTGTAATCGAAGTTTTCAAACTCATACTGCATCTCTCCCTCATACGCCTCAGGCATGGCAGGAATTTCAATGACAGCAGCAGTCACATCAGAATCCTTCAACTTTCCTGTAGTCATGGTGCCCTTACAGTTACCGATGGTCAACTCCAATGGACCATTATGCTTTACATAAACCGTAAACTCACCATTTTTCAACTCGCAGGTAACAGTACTTGCGGAATGCTCGGAATTATCCTTCCAAGAGATAGTAGGCTGAGCACTGGCTCCCACCACGATGATGGTATCAGTCTGCTGGGCATACTCAGGGAGATTCTTGTCATCCTGCAATCTGCCATCACCCACACCATAACGAAGTCCATCCTTGATACGGTAGTTCTGCATGTAGAGACTCAACTTGTCAGAATACTCACGCATGTGAACCAAAGAGTAAGGAGCGAGGTTCATCTTAATCTGCTTACAGGTATTGTAGGCAGGTTTCAGTGTACCCTTGGCACTGCGTCCATTGTTTACCCAGTACTTACGGATATATTTCATACCATTCTTTGTGGCAGCCAACGGAACATGCTCCTCATTATACTGATAAGGGTTGTAGCAAACCCAGGTATTCTCCAGACGCGAAGCATAGATATCACCCCAATATTCCTGTTTAAAGAGCTGATTCATATAAGCCTTCTTGCTGTCTACATTACTCCAGGTAGGGTTGCTGGCATACTCGCTGCTCTTGATAGCCACCTGCAGTTTCTTGGCTTCTTCGTCGATGAGATCATACACCACAGGGATGGCTGGATAACGTCCTGAAACCTTCAACCACCATTTGTTGTTCAAGGTGGAGTTAGGGTACTGCGTACCATTGTCATCCTGCTCGCTCCGATAGAGGCCATCATACAGTCCGCTAGGCGAAACGTATGGTTCCATCTCGTTCTGGCTGGAATTGATATCCTTAGGCTTGATGTCATTCTTCACGCAAATCTTGGTACGCTCAATCACCTCGCTGCGAGATGGAATTCTGATGGTTCCATCCAGAATCTTACGGAACATATCGATGTTGATATTTTTAAAGTGATTGAACCAAGCCCAGTTTCTGCGGGTATAACCGTCAGCAGTCTTGGAAGTTGCAATCTCACGCAGGTTATCAGTCGTCACCAACTCAGGACCGTCAATCACCGTCTCACCTGTCAATGCCACATGCTCCAAGATAGGAATGGCACCACAAGCTTTAGGGAAATCATTGTAATACTCCTTCAGAAATTTTGAAGCATCCGAAGGGTCCTTGATGGCATTGCCATTCTCATCCAGTTTATCTTGTTCTTCCATCCAGCCGCAGATATCGAAACGAATACCATACTGGCCGGCATATCCACCCAGATAAGCACCCAGACAGTTGCTCTCGATATCATAGAAACCATTCTTCATGGTGTACTTCTCGCAGCAGATGAAATGTTCCTTATCGGTAGAAAGCAGACGGTTCATCTCGGCATTACGCTTCATGTATGCCACTGGCATCATATTGGCAGAATAGCATGCCTGCGTAAAGCTCACGCAAAGATAGCCACCATACTGATGGGCAAACTTCATGAGATGCGTGAAGAGTTCCAAGCGTTTCAGGAAAGTAGGCGTATGAACGGTTCCGTTCTCACGCTTACGATCCTCGTCAAATCCCCAGAACTGCTCGGCATAGTTCCATCCAAGAAAGTTAGGATAGTTCTTGTAGTAGCTCTCATAGAGTTCCAGGTCGTCGTCATCAAAAGCGCTGCATCCGCCGCTGGCAGGCTGAATCATGGTCCATACGCGGTTCTCGGCGCATACCTTCATCCATGAATCCACCACCTTCTTACCATCCGCACAGATACTCTCCGTAGCAGAGAGCGAGAGGTTGAATATCACGTAAGGCTTGATGTCTTCCGGTACCATATTGATGATGGCTTGCGGATTCGGAGAATTCCATGTGTCGATATGGATAATCCATGCCGGCTGGGATGGCGAGATAACTCTTCGCAGGGCAGGCCCGTCATGAGCCTGCGCCACTGCGAATGTCAGTATCCCAAAAATAAATATAAATAATCTTCTTACCATTTTATTTCTGTTTTCTGAAGTCCATTAACCACACCCACGTAAGTAGGTAGGCGATTGAAATGATTCCACAATCCTACACCCGTAGTACCCTGATTGATAGTAGAGAAAGATACCCCATAGAGTTTGTCGCCCAACACATCCTGTGCCTTGTTCAGAATATAGGCATAGAGTTCAGCCATAGCCTTGTAATCCTCGAATGTAGCCTTGCTCTGATCGGCTATAATTCCACTGGCATCAGTCAGATATACATTCATATCTGAAAGACGTACCTGCAAGCCTGCGGCAGAGAGCGTAGCAAGAAGATTGTCGATCTTCTCCTTGGTTTCTGCCAAAGAACTGCCGTTGTATGGCACGTCGAGCTTCACATCGATGCCTTCAATCTTAGCACCAGCCTCATTCCACTGCTTGATGTAGTTAATGGCAGCCTCGGTCTTCTCAGCATCCGTCAGCAAATTTTCCTCACTGTAGAACAGTTTGGCATCTGCCTTCTTTGAATGGATTTCCTTGCATACATCAGCCACCCAGTTCTCATCCAGATAGTCGTTAGGATAGAATTCATCAGTAGCTCCCATGTTCTCTGAAGACTTCAGAGAGTAGAAGAGATTTTCTATCAGGTTAGAAGCCACATTCCATGCCTGCACCTTGTCTCCATAGTTCTGCATAACGGAATCAACGTAAGCAAACATAGCCTTCTTTACATCAGCAGCCTTCTCTTCTACAGGACGTGGAACATAGTAACCTGGTTTCTGATAAGGAGCATAAACGTCCAAATTGTCGATGGCTACATTCTGAGGTACAGCAGCCTGACCAATCACCAAACTAAACTGATTCAATTTTATATCATCTGCTGTGAATTTCTCTGTCAAGTCAACTTTAGACATATCAACCGTCAAGGATTCCCACGTCTTGCTTTTTGCAGGTAAACCAAAGTTTTTCAATTCCATGGACTTATCACCTGCCTTAAGGAGAACAGAGACTGGTTTCTTGATATTGTTTGTATAATAATCAAAAGTAATAGTCTTGATTTTGCTCAAATCTGCACCATCAGGCACAGTGACAGGAAACTCAATAGACTTACCACCCATTTTGTTCAATAGAACCTTTCCATTTTTCTTAGCTGGATCATTAGCAACCTTGGAAAACTTGTCGGTTCCGAAAGTAGCACCAATTGCGTCACCCTCAAAGTCATACTTCAGATGGTAATCAATATTCTCACCATCTACCCAAGTATCCTTGGTAGCCTCTTTCATCACATTCATGTTCCATGCGTTAGGTGCAAAAAGGGAAGCTGTAGGAACGAGTCCTGCGGCAATAGCAGCACCAACTTCATCTTTTGAAGCATCGGCACTGATCGTACCATCATCAGCAACCACAGCAGCATGGGAGAAGCCATCTACGACATTCACTTCATTGAAGTTGGCCAAAACGGTACTAAAGCTAGTATTGGCAGCTTTCAAATCTGCAATGGTCAAGTTAGCTCCCAGCTTCATACCCGTATAGTTCTTCAGAACTTCATAACCTCTGGTAAGGTCAGCCATCGCTACGCTCTCAGGCTTATCGCCGGCAGGGTAGCTTGTATCGAAGTCCTCCGCACAACCAGTGAGCAGCATGGAAGCTGCTGCACTGGCCAAGAGGATATTATGTATTTTTTTCATAATTCTGATATCAAATTAAAAATGTTCTTACTTCTCAGGAGTGAAAGTCTTGAACCCAATGCCACGATTGCGGACCACCATGGTATCTGTGGTTTCAACCGTACCCAAGGCATCGCTCTTGATGTTGTAGTTCAAATAGAGAGTGTTGCGCTTAAATTCGCCCAAAAGCTGGTCGTTCTTGACAAACTTACCATTACCCGAGACCTGAACGCCCTCACTGCCGGAAGAGATGGTGCAGTCATCACCGTTGAAGGTCATCAGCACGTTCACCGGATGTTCTTTGCCACTTGCATCCTTCACATCCACAGTCATCTGTGCCTTGTACAAGCCTTTAGTCACCACCTTGATTACCTCAGCCTTCTCTATATATGGATAAGCACGGTGAGATTCCTTGCCGTTGCTCACATCCTTACCCTTGCGAAGATAAGTGGCAGTCCAAGGATTAACGAACTTCACAAGGCAGAATGTAGTATTCTTCGACTCCAGCACCTTGTCAACGCCCTGAGCCTTGGTCAGCTTCACAGGAATTACGTAGCCCTGCTCATAGCTCTTGTCATCGTTGAAGAACGCATCAGTAAGCTTCACTCTTACGCCTCCCAGCTGCTGTCCCTTGGCAATGACAAACTGGTTAGGGTTCTCTATCTGATAGTAATTGGATGGCATCACCTGGATGGCGGCGCCATTGATTTTATAGCCATCACAAAGACTGGCATCAGATATATAATCCACGGTAACGTTATTATTGTTGCCATAACCGCCGGCACAACAGGCCTTGATGTTGATGATGTGGTTGTTGTCGTCGGTAAGGTCAGCTTCCTGATCCTCACCCAGCTCCACGGTGCGCACATAACCAGCATTGGCAAAATAGACAGCAGTTTCTCCGTCATATCCAAATTCCTTGTTACCGCTCTCGCAGGAAGCGGTCATCAACAAAGTCATGGCAGCAATGCCTATTGTATTTAATAACTTAAAACTTTTCATTTTCATTATCATTTTTAACTGGTTTATTTCCATCCCTTGTTCTGATGGAGATTAGAGTACTTCAATGCTTCTGAATATGGAATATAACCATAGTTCATATAGCTATCGAAATGGCGCTCTTCTACATTTGGCAAGATGGTAAACGTATCGTTGTTCCAATCGATACCCTGTACAGAAGTAAGCTTGTCCAACTGGTTCCAGCGGCGCAAATCCCAGAAGCGGAATCCCTCGAAGCAAAGCTCCAGGCGGCGCTCGTTGCGAATCAGCTCACGCATCTTAGCCTGGTCGCCGGCACACTCGTCGAGATAAGTGTCGTCTGTCAAGCCTGCACGGTGGCGGATTGCCTTGATCACATCGTATGCTGAGTAAGCATGTGTGCCAAGGTTCTTAGGCCCCCAAGCCTCATTGGCAGCCTCAGCATAGTCGAGGAAGAACTCGGTGAAACGTGCCTTGCAGCTATATTTGATTACCTTAGATGTACTGCTAGGATTACAGTTGGCTGTCATGCGCAACATCTTCTTCATATAGTAACCGGTGCGGGTAGAAGCATCACGGCGACCGATACCATCATCGCCCGAAGAACTACCAGTCTTGATAACCTTGTTCTCAACTCCCGCTGTTGCTCCATTATAAATAATGTATTTAGCCAGACGAGGGTCACGGTTGACGTATGGATTATTCTCATCATATTCACTGCGTGCATCGGTGATAGGATAACCCTTGGCATCAGGGAAGGCATCTACCAGATTCTGGGTAGGATTGGTCTTGCCGCTTCCGAAGAGCGATGGAGGGAAATTGTTCTTCTCGTCATCAATCTCACCATCATTCTTGGTACTGCGCCAAATGATTTCCGGAGGATTGGAACCATTCTGCAAGGCACTCATCTCTGCATCGTTATCGTAGTAGGTGAGTCCTGTAGAAGGCAAGCCTGATGGACCACCTACATAATCAACCACCTCTGCAGCAGCATCTGCAGCCTGCGCCCAGGTTACATTGTTCTGGGCAGGATCCTGGAAGGCAGGACTTGCAGCAAGCAGCAGGGTACGAGCCTTGATGGCACGCAGAATCAGTCCGTTGATCAACTGGCGTGCATTCTCGCCCATCACCTTATTATAAATACCCATCTTGCCATCCTTAACCGAAGTCACCTCAGGCACATTCAGAATATCATCATACTTGGCTGGCACCTTGTCGTCGCTTTTCACTGGCTCATAATCCATAGGCAGCAGCTTGTCAGCCTTCTCGATGTTCGCCAGAATGAAATCCACATGCTCCTGGAATGTCTTGCGAGGCTGATTGAAATCAGCATCCGTACCTACATATCCGTCAAAGAGCTGTGTGCCGAGCAACTTTCCTTCATTGTCAAATCCGGCATGGGCACGAAGCAGATAATAGGCATGGGTAGCCAGAAGTCCGTAGGCCTCACCTGTAAGGCGTCGTTGCATCAGCTTGTTCTCATTGGCATTCTTCAGGAACCCGATGTTCGAAATGTTTGAGTTCAGGAAGATATGCAAATACTGCATGGAAGACAAGTCGTTGTTCCAGCGGCCCGTAGGGTCCCAACTCTGAACGGTCCATGAGCCTGTGGCATACTTAGACCAGTTGGCTCCCTTCTCATTCGTCACGGCATCATCCGTCGCTACATCCGTACCTGTGCCCACCTCGTAGTTTGGCAAGTTACGGTAAGCGGTGAGCACGAAGCCCTTGGCCATGATAGGATCATTCTCCATCTCGTTGATGTCCTTCATGTTTTCTGCAGCAGGAGTAAAGACATCATCACATGCTGTCAACAATGCCGCAGAAGCCAATATCATGAATATATTTCTTAATTTCATAATTCTTTATTGTCTAATTTTTCAATATCTAAGATATGATTTCATCAGCCTTTAGAACATCATCTTCAAGCCCAGGTTGTAGAAACGGCACTGTGGTGAACCATAGCTGGTCTCCATATACTTGCGATGCTTGCTGACGGTGAGAAGGCTCTCGCCCAATACGTAAACACTCATACCCTTCACTACCTTGTTCTCAAACCACTCTTTTGGCATATCGTAGGTCAGCTGCACCTTGTTGAGGTTGAAGCGGTCTGTACTGTAAATCCAGAAGGTTGAGTTGCGGAAGTTGTTGGTATTGTCCTTGGCTGTCAAACGTGGATAAGTAGCAGTCTCGGCTGTCTCAGGTGTCCAGCGTCCACGAACCACAGAGGTATATTTCTTCTGGTTGTAAATCCAGTCGTTGCTCTTGAAAGCCTTGGCACCCATCTGACCGGTACCGGCGATGAAGAGGGTAAACTGCTTCCAGTTTAAGGTGATGTTTACACCATAGAAGAAAGGAGTTGCACTCCATCCATACTTACCCATCACCTGCTGGTCGTTGCTGTCAATCTTGCCGTCACCGTTGATATCCTTGTACTTCAGGTCACCAGCCTTGATTTCACCGAAGGTATGGTTTGGCACGAAATTAGGATCGTCCTTGTCGAGGTTTGCCTTCATGTAATCCACATCTTCCTGAGTGAAGAAGCCTTCGCAGACATATCCGCGTATCACGTCGAGAGCCTGACCCTGTGCGTTCATATAGCTATATTCGTTCTTCTCCTCACGCTTGTTAACCTTTGAGTCGAACACCATACCTGTAAGTCCGAGCTGTGCCTTCACCTTGCCGATGTTCTTCTTGAAGTTTACGGCGAAGTCGAAGCCCTGTCGCAAATCCTCGTTGTAGTTCAGTGATGTGATGAAAGAACCGTCATTGTTCATCCATGAAGGATAGATGGTAGCAGTTCCCGAAGTAAGCAAGCCCGAAGTAAGCTGATGGAAATAGTTCATGTCGAAGCTTACGGTTCCGTTGAGGAGTGAGCCCTCCAGACCTACTCTCCATTCCTTACGCTTCACGAAATCAAGACCATAGTTGCTACCACGCTTAGAGAGTGTGGTGTTAGTTCCGTTGTCACCACCCTCGTTCCAGGTGTACCAGCCACCCTTCACATCATAGTATCCCTGGTAGAGATAATAATCTGAGATATCTATGTCCTGGTTGAGCACAGAGTAAGAAGCGTTCAGCTTCAGATCATCGAAGCATGGAAGTGCATCCTTGAACCATTTCTCCTGACCGATTCTCCAACCCAGTGTTCCTGATGGAGAAAGAGCGTTGCGATGACCCTCTGCCAACTTGGATGAGTGAACCAGAGCACCGCCAAACTCTGCGTAGTACTTCTGAGCATAATTGTAGGCTGCTCGAAGAGCAAGGTTGGCATTGGTGGTGCGGTGGTAAGAAGAACCCTTTACACCAGATGAGCTCTCATGATTCTCGTCCACGGAATTCGACTTGGAGTAACCCCAGCCAGCCAAAGTAGCATTTACGTTGTGCACACCGCCAAAGGTGTTCTTATAGTCAAACTGAGCACGGAAGGTGGTGTTCTGGTAATATTTGGCTGCACCGATATATTCGGTCGTACTGCTTGATTCCTTACCATATTTCTTCAGGTCGATAATCATGTCCTGTCCGTTCACATTTGCCCAGGTAGGCTCGTAAACGGCATAGTCGAGCTTGTAAGCCTCAGAGTAGTTGTTCCAGTAGTCGATGCTGAAAGCTGTCTCGAAGCTCAATCCCTTGACCCACTGATCGAAGTTGGCCTTCACACCCACATCAAAGTTGAAGGTACGGGAGTGATTCTTCACGTAGCCTGCAGCAAGCGCATCACCAAAGAAAGTAGACTGGTTATCGTTGTTTCCACCCAGCAGATACTGACCATCGAGCACGTGGAATTTTGAGCCAGCTATCATCTGCTGCAAGGCTGAATTGTTAGCATCCATCATGGAGATTGGCAGCAGACCGGAATACCAGTTTGGACGAACGCTGGTAGCTGTTGACCAGTAGTCCTCAGGACGTCCACGATAGTTGTCCGAGATGTTGATGCCTATATTTACATAAGCCCCCAGCCAGTCGGTGATGGTAGCATCAATGTTAGACCGCACGCGGAAGGAGTAATCCTTGTCTTTCTTGTGCTCGCCAAACTTCACCAGGCTGTTGTTGTAGGTCATGCCCAGGTTAGCATAGTATCTGGCAAATTTGCTACCGCCCTTCACCTCCATCGTTGCATCCGTACGGTTGTTGAACTTGCGCAGGTAGTCACTGCTGTAGAAGTCCATATCCGGATAGCGGTAAGGATTCGTACCTATAGCCGTATTGTAGATCTGCTCCTTAGAGTATTTCAGCGGCTGTGTAGGGTCATCATTGGTCATCGCCTCGTTATAGAGCGACATATACTCAGCCGCACCCAGATATTCAGGATAAGCCTTAGGTGTATAGATGCCCGTATTGACGGTGGCGGCGATGCTCAATGGCTGCACCTTACCACGCTTGGTAGTGATGAGGATTACGCCCTTGGCAGCCTTGGCACCATAGAGTACTACGGCAGAAGCGCCCTTGAGCACGGTAACCTTCTCCACCTCGGTGGCATTGACGGTGCTGGCCTCACGGGGAGCTCCATCTACGAGAACAAGTGCACCCTGTCCCCAAACATTTCCGTTATAACCACTGATGAGCGACTGAAGATCATTGAGTGCATTGGCGCTGTAGTCCTTTTTCAACAGCTCTTCGACATTCACCTCGCTGACACCGCCCATCAGGTCGGCCTTGGAAACCTGACCGAAAGCCACGTTTACCTTGGTAGTGTCGGCCATTTCCTGGGCGCTTGCCACACCACTGGCGACTAGCATGGAAGCTAGCGCCAATGACATTCTCTTGTTAAATATATTATGTTTCATAATAAATTCTCGAATTGTTTAATTATTCCCAACCAGGGTTCTGATTGAACTCAGGATACATCTTTACATCCTTTCTCAGGAATGGGAACCAGTAATGCTTTGTAGTAAACTTACGGGTAATCAATGGCTCCTCCTTGAGGTTGAGCACGTGATTGTTCTTTGGATCGTCGTAGCGGTCAACATCCTTCTGGTCGGCTGCACGATCAAAGTAAACAGCCATCTTCTGGGTGTAAGGAGCCTTGTCTATCAGGAGCCAGCGGCGAAGATCTGTAAAACGGTGTCCCTCGAAAGCCAACTCTACGGCACGCTCACGGCGAAGCTCGCTCATGAAGCCATCCAGATTGGTAAGATACTCATCAGCAATATTATCTACATGTGCACGGTTGCGGACTACGTTAACAGCATCTACAGCACTCAGATTGAATGCCTTACTTGATTCCTTGTAGCCATAACCCTGAGCCACCGACTCGGAATACATCAGATAAACATCAGCCAGACGAATCATACTCAAGAGCACACGTATCATCTTTGCACGTTCACCACCATCATCAAATTTATTACGGTATGGATCACAGAACTTTTTGAGGCAATAACCCGTAAAGCAGTCCTTGGAAGATGTTGCCGAGCGATACTTTCCCCCCGTATAAAGAGAAGCATACTGCACATCTGCATCTTGTCCTGCACTCTTCACACACTTCACACCATCGTAGATGAAGAGGTCGTAGAAGCGAGGGTCACGGTTTTTGAACGGATATTCCGGATCATAGCCGCTGTCGGCATCCTTCTTCGTGATGTCCTTGATAGGCTTACCGTTTGCCATTCCGAAGTAATCCACATAGTTGGCTGTAGGATAAGCCTTGATACCACCTGCAATAAGGCAGGTAGGACGATAGTCTGTCACCTGATTCCAAACCCAGTTGGTGTTACTTGAATTCTCGTAGAAGATAGCCTCCTTCTCACCTGGAATCTTGGTTCCCTGATCATAGGTATAGAAGATGTTCATGTAATTATCATAAGAAGACAACTGGTAAAGTCCTGTTTCCTTGTTAATCTTCAAAGCCTCGCCGAAAGCCTCAGCAGCCTTCTGGCAATACTCCTTATTATATCCGTTAACATTCTTAAAGTCAGGATTCTCCTTACTTACTTCATTCATCAGCGGCGAACCAGCCCACAGATAATTCTTACCCAGGAAGCAGAGAGCAGCTATCTTGTTAGGACGGAACTTGTTCTTACCCACAGTCTGCTTACCCACGGTAGTCTTATCCCAATCTACAGGCAACAACTCAACAGCCTTCTTGAAGTCTTCGGCAGCCTTGTCGGCACATGCCTGATAGGTGAGGCGCGGATAGTTGAACACGGCATCAGAAGGAATCAGGAAGTCGATATATGGAATACCGCCCCAATACTGCATAATCTGGAAATGGAAGAATGCACGGAAGAAATAGAGCTGACCTGCAATCAGGTTCTTCTCTTCCTGGGTAGCATCTACCAGATTACCCAGATTTTCCAAGCCCAGGTTGGTGGTATAGATTCCCTGCCAGCACATTCCCCAGAGACGACCCTTGGCATCGCGGTTCACATCATCATTGCCGTTCAGGTTGATGCCCGAATGGAATGGGGAATACTGCACCTCGTCCCATGCCCAATAATTACCCTGGTCGATGGCATTAGTGAGCATACGGACCTCTGATGGTTGCCAGTATTCATCCTCACCATAGTTCCAGCAGCCATGATACCAGGATGTTGAGGCAAGACCAGGGATGTCATTGTAGCACTGCTCCAAGAAGCCCTGAAAATTGGTATAATTCTTATATGGCTCCGTTGGGGCAATATCGCTGCCCGGTGCCTTGTCAAGGTAATCAGTACATGATACTGAAGAGAGAGACAGGGCTGCCGCAAACAGCAATGTATATATTTTAATAAACTTTTTCATATTTACGATTCATTTAAAATGTCAGGTCGAAACCTAAGTTAAATCTGCGTACGGTTGGATAAGCACCATTTGCCGAGTTGCCGCTGAAGTTATTCTCACGGTCATCCGGCATATTGGTCCAGAGCAGCAAGTTGTCACCATTCAGATATACACGGAGTGAATTCAAGTGCATTCGCTTCACCCAAGCACCCCTGAAGGTATAAGCTATCTCGGCATTCTTCAGGCGCAGGAAAGCACCGTCATAGAAGTAGCGTGTACCGGCATTTCCATCGTCTGCCACAGTGGTCCAACGTGGCAAAGACAACTCTCCACCCTGATTGGATGCCGTGAAGTAAGAACCCTCCTTGAAGGCAATGTGGGTTTCACGCTCAAAGGTTGGGAAGTTCACCTCGCGGGTAACATTGGTTACACCATAGAACTGTACCGTTACACTCAAACCCTTCCACTCTGCTCCCAATGTAGTACTGAAGGTATTCTCTGGAATAGAGGTGTACTGATAAGGTGCCAGGTCATCTGCTGTAATCTGACCATCTGCATTGAAGTCGGAAATGATGGCATCACCCGTATATTTCTCAGAATCATGGCTACCAAAAGTTGGTACGGCATAGAGATCATCCCAGTTGCTGATAAAACCATGATCAATGTAACTATGGTTCTGACCGATGGCATAACCCGCCTTGTTCAGATAACTTGCCTGAAGCTTTGGGTCATCAGCAAACTTAATCTCGTTGGTAGCATGGGTCATATTGAAGTTTGCCCATGTACGCAGATTCTTGTTCCATGCCTTGTTCACCTTCAGGCTCAACTCGTAACCCTTGGCATCCACCGAACCAGCATTGGCAACCGTGTAGCTCATACCATAGTAAGAAGGAATGGAACGGGTGGTTAAGAGCACATCGGTACGCTTGTCGCTAAATACATCCAGCGAACCGGTAAGCAATCCACCCAGGAATCCAAAGTCGAAACCCAGGTTGCGCTTCTCTGATGTCTCCCAACGCACGTTAGGGTTTCCGATGCGGGTAAGGCGATATATAGTATAAGGTGAATCATAAGTATTATCACCACCCAGATAGGTCTTACCACCATAGGAATACTGGTCGGAATAGAGATAAGAACCTCCGGTAGAATCATCACCGATGCGACCCCAGGATGCACGCACCTTAAACATATCTACATATTTCCTGATGTTCTTCATGAATGGCTCCTCGGTGATAGTCCAACCGAGAGAAGCTGATGGGAAGAACTTGAAGCGATAGTCGGGACCAAACTTCTCAGATCCGTTGTAACAGCCGTTCAACTCGAGCATGTAGCGCATCGCATAGTTGTATGTGGCACGGAACACCCAGTCTTCACGATAATGCTTGAAAGAAGAACCGTTGGCATATTCGTTGCGGTTGAATACACCCATTGCACCCACTTCATGATTGCCGAACTTGCGGTTCCAGTCGAGCTGAGCCAGATAATAGAGACGGCGATAAGTTGCATCCGTTTTTACCTTACCGCCATTGATGGTCCATGCCACAGACTCATGGTAATCCACGCTCTGGTCATAGGAAACTGAGCCATCATCAGGGTTAATCCACTTCAGCTGCGGATCCATATACTGGTCGCTGATACCACGCTTCTCCTCTACCATGGTATTGTCAAGAGAAACCTTGGCAACAAACTTCAGACCCTTGGTCAGGAAATCGAGTTTCTGGGTAAGAATAAAGTCGGTGGTAATCTGTGTATTGGTACGGTTCTCCACACCGCTTCGGGCAAGGCTCATCACAGAGTTAGGACAGTCGGCCTTACGTGGACCATAGTATCCATAAGTTCCGTCAGAATAAATAGGACGCATGGCATCTGGAGCTGCATGATAGACAGAAGCCCAATAAGCACTGGAATCACTCGCCTTGTCCCAAGGGAAATGGCGGACACCGTTACTACCGAAAAGGTTGGTAGAGAACTGAGTGGTCTTGGTCAGGTTGAAGTCCAGGTTGGCACGCATGTTAACACGGTTATAGCCGAAACCAGACTTATAGCCACGACCGCTGGTGAAGTCCTTGAACAGGTCACCTTCGTGAGAGAAGTCAATAGCTGCAAAATATTTCACGAGTTTGGTACCTCCCGAAACATCCACGCTGGCATTGTAAGACATGGCAGTATTATTGAATAACTCCTTCTGCCAGTCAACGTTAGGATATCGGTCCCATTCCTCAGCATTAGCAGGGTTACGATACTTGTCAATAATAGCCATTGGCTTGTAAGAACCCCAGGATTTTTCGTCGCTGATGTTCAGCTCGCGCTCTACCACTCTATTCAGAAGACGGAAAGTATCGTAAGAATCATATTTCTCAGGCAACTTGGAAACCACCTTCATGGTAGCATTCGCCTTCACGTGTACGGCAGCCTTACCTTCCTTACCACGCTTGGTAGTAATGAGGATGACACCATTACCACCCTTCACACCATAAACGGCAGTGGCAGAAGCATCCTTCAATACGGAAATGCTCTCTACTGAAGAAAGGTCAACGGTGTTCATGGCACGCTCCACACCATCCACGAGGACGAGAGGGTCATTGGAACCGTTGATAGATGTCTGCGTACGGATTACGATCTTAGGATCTTCCTCACCTGGCATACCTGTAGAAGAGAAAGTAACGACACCTGGAAGATTACCTGTCAGTGCCTGACCCAAAGAAGAAACTCCGGCATGACGATTCAAGGTTTTCGCATCTGTCTGTGCAATAGAGCCGACAACAGAGGCTTTCTTCTGCTGACCATAACCAACCACTACTACCTCGCCCAATGTATTGTCATCAGTCAAGGTAATTTTAAACTGTCTTTTCTTACCTACTTTAATCGTTTTAGATTCCATACCGATATAGGTAATGACAAGGGATGAATTTTCAGAAGGTACTGTAATCTGAAAGTTACCATCCATGTCGGAGATGACACCCGAAGTGGCATCACCCTTCACTTTCACAGTAGCACCAATCAGTGGCTCTCCTGTGCCGTCAACAATACTACCCTTCACGGTAATCTTCTGGGCTTGTGCGTTCAAGCTGCAGAAGGCTCCCACGAGGCATAGAGCTGCTGTCCGTTTAAATGTAAACACTTGTTCAATCATGTTGTATCATTTTAATTAAGTTTGTTTCTAGGTGTTATTACTTCTTGGTTAAAGAACACGGCTGCAAAGGTAGAAAACTGTCAAGAGAACGTGTTTTCTTGATGTTCCAATTGTTTCATCTCTTGTTACAGCACACCGTAACTAACACATTTTCTGCATTTTATGATAAACTAAAAAAAAGAAACATGTTATAACACAAAAAATGGCGCATATCACTATGCACCATTCTCGTAAACAATTTAACCTGTTTCACAACAGTCTTGCAGTTCATCAATATGAACTGTTTTCTTTTTATAAAAGCATAAATCTAAAAATAAATATCTTATTATTATATATACTACAAAATTACTACAAAAAATAAAAATCATGTTTGGTAGACGTTCCAAAAGATTTTCATAATAACACATGATAAAGAAAAAGACCAAAAAATAAAAAGATGACCTCACGTTTTGCGAGGCCATCTTTCACATTTAACAATCTATCTCACATATTTTATCTCAAAACCACCTTCTTGCCATTATGGATATAGATACCCTTGGTTGGGTGTTCTACTCGCTTACCCTGAAGCGTGTACCAGCCAGAGTTCCGTCTGGTCTCCTGCCCGCTGACATTCTCAGCACTCTCAACCTGCTCGATGCCCGTAGTGCCATCATCCCAACCGCCATCGATACTTCTTGAAAGGGAAACACTGGTCTTGGAAATCTTCAGATGACCTACCACCACCTCAAGCCATGAACCACTGCCACCCCAGCTGTTTGCCACAGGAGTGAAGCGGAAGTGATAGTAACCCGTGCGGGAAGCAGTGAATCGTACCTGACCACTATTGCTGCCATAAGTATTCGCACTGGTGCTCTTGTTCACACTCTTGGTACACTGGATAATCTGAGAACCCAGTACGTTGTTGCTCTCGTCGAGAACCTCACACTTCAGATAAGGAGACCCCGACCACGCCACGGCATTATAAGAGAATACATAGCTGCCCTGCTTCAACGAGAAGCCATAGCCCCAAGTAGAACCAAACTCAGCGTAGCCTGCCTTGCGGGCATCGCTCTGACGGATGTAAAGACCCGTAGAAAAATCACCACCGGCAAACTTGAAGATACGTGGACCTATGCCAGCTGCACCAGCAGCCTTCTGCTCTCCGGCATCAACAATCTTCCATCCGGCAGGAACCTGTCCCACGGCATTCAGTGCCAGCGGATTGCCCTTGAAGTAAAGAGCCACATTGCCTACCAGAGCCTCAACCCAGGCACCACCTGTGCCCTTGGCATCTGCCACAGGGGTGAAACGTACACGGTAATTGCCCTTAATCATGGAATAGAAAGAGAGGAATACCTTGTTGGTACCCGAGAGATAAGCCCCCGCCTTGCCATTCGCATTGCCATTTGCCTTGACGATGGTAGAAGCAAGAACGGCATTCTGAGGGTCGAACACCTCCACCTTCATATATGGAGCACCCTTCCATGCTGCCACATTGCAGCTCAGCTCATACTCGCCATATACCAGAGGCAGGGTATAACCATTGGTATTACCATATTCTATATAGCCAGCCTTATCGGCAGAAACAGTTCTCACATAGAAAGCATTCTTGAAATCACCAGAGAAGTTCATGATGCGTGGACCGCTCGATTTATTGCCGGCATAAACCTGAGTGCCATTATCTGCCACCGTCCATCCCGAAGGAACAAATCCGCTGCCATTGCCCCACGACTTGATGATGTTCTCGCCCTGGGTATTGCCAGAAGTAGAAGAACCGGTAGAAGGCTGAGTATTCGGGTTAGAAGAAGACGTACCAGCAGACTTATGAGCATAGTCTTTCTTGGAATACTCGTAATACCAGTAGAAGCAGGTCTGACCGCAAGCCTCCGGATTAGCCTCCAATCCAGCCTTGATTTGACCAGTTTTCAGGAAGTTGTCGATATCAAGATAATCATCAGTACTGGTCAGCGTCATGCTGATATTTCCGAAATGATCCATCACCTTCTTCCAGGCATTACCCCATTTGCTGGTAGTGGCAGTTCCCCATGAACCCAGGTTGCTGGCCACCCACTGTCCAAACTCATTATACTTACCTGCACCAGGTTTTTCCGGACTCCAGTCTATCTCAGAAACAAGAATCGGTTTATTCTTTACCACAGGCACCTGCTTCTGGAAATTATAGATGAAAGCGTTGGAATCATAGTTGGTATCACTTGCCCCATACCATCCCGGATACACATGCACGGCATAGCCGAAGTTGCTGTCGGAAACAGGATAAGAGGCATAATTCTCATACTGGCTCTGATAGCCCGTGCCAGGAATCCAGATAATACCCTTGAAGCCATTCTTACGAATCACATCAACTACTGGCTGGAAATAATCCCGCATGGCAGTAGCAGAACTCTGACCATACCTATTATATATATGAACAGGCTCGTTGGCAAGTTCCAGCGATACGATGCCGGAATTATTCTTCACCCAACTGTTGCTGGAAACAATGTTCCACACCGTTTTAAGATAATTCTGATAAGCATCGCCTACTTTCAAATCCTTAGGACATACGCCTGGAGGACGAATCACCACATACAAGCCATGATTGATGGCCTTCTGCGCAATAGGCAGATAAAGGGCATCAAGATACTTCTGCAAACGGGTAGCACTGAAACGCGATATATTAGCCTCTCCAGTATCAGAACCCGTTGACTTCTTGTTGGGATCATTGGTCCAGCCTGGTTCGAGATGAAGACGGAAGATATTACAATAGGTACCTTTGGCAGGATTCTGGAGTGCTCCAAAAATCTTGTCATAATAGCTTATGCATGCCGAGATGTTATTGTCGGTACAGCTATAACCCCAACGATATTTGTTGAAGTAAGGACTCGGTGTATCCATCACACCATGCAAAACCACTTTGTTGCCATAGGCATCATTCAACTGATTGCCATTCACATGAAGCGGCGAAACCACTCCAAACTGGGCGAACAGACATGACGGTAGCAACACAGCCGCCAATATCGCCAAAAATCTCTTTTTCATTTGTTTTTAGGTTGAAATATAAAAGTTTATAATTGTTATAATGCCGACAGTTTCACCGGCTTTTCTGATTTACACAGTTAAAACGCTGCAAAAATAGCGATTTTTTCGAATCATAACTTTATTTCATGTAACAAATGTTTTATGATTGGGTTCATAGTCTAATGATTATCCAAGAGTGTCTATTTCATACTACAGAAAAGATGACACCGCATATGGCGATGTCATCTTTTTGTTTACTCCCAAAACTTCCACCAATCCAGGAAGAAGAGGTTCTGCTTCTGGATGTCGCCTCCCTTAAAGACGAAGTAGAGATCATGAACACCCTTTACCTTCTTCACCCGGGTAGAGAATGTTTTGTATTCGTCCTTGGTGTTGCTGATATCCACCTTGCCGATGCACTGGCCGTTTACCCCATCAAGACGGATTTCGATGCTGCCGCCCAACATGTGGCAAGAGGCAGAAACCTCAAACTTACCTGCACCCTTCCTGAAGTCAACACCCTTCACGAGGATATACTTTCTCTCATCAACATTCGTAACCACCTGGTTCCATCTGTCCTTCTGCGCCCATTCGTTCTTAGGCTGCGTCTTCAATCCATAGCCCCAAGCCATCGTCTCAGCCTCAACCTGGCGATAAGGGTTGAACCATTCTATCTGCTCCAACTTGCAATCCTGGAAGTATGGCAACTCCTGGATGGTTCCGTCAGGATTGTAAGTCATTTCGGCCGCAGAAACAGAACGCTGCTCGGCATGACGCCCCGTCTTCAAACGGAAGATGTCATAATTCAAGCCGAAGCAATAGCTCTTGCCCTTATAGTCGATAATGCCCGGATGATTGCCACGAGTACGAGGCGTATGGTTCATGATATGTCCCTTATATTCCCACGGTCCGAGCGGATTCTTGCTCATCGCATAACCGATGCCCTCAGGACAGCAGGTAGAAGCATAAGCCAGATAATAATTGCCATTGCGCTTCCAGAACCAAGGACCTTCCTGATAATCCTGAATCTTCTGGAAGTGCATGATGGAATCAGAATAAGAAATCATGTCTTCGTTCAGTTTCACTGCCTTCAACTCCGAGTTGCCCCAATACATGTAAGCCTGGTTATCATCATCAATCCATACAGTAGGGTCGATGTCGAACCAGTCGCCCTCCCATGCCAGAGGTTTTCCGATAGGATCCTTAAACGGTCCGTATGGATTATCAGCTACCAGCACTCCGATGCCATGACCATGGATAGGACAATACATATACCATTTGCCATTGCGCTCGATGACCTGCTCTGCCCAGGCACCATTCTCGCCCTTGAGCCACTTGAAGTCTTTCAATGAAGCCACGGCACCGCGGTCTAGCCAGTTTACCATATCCGTTGAGGTATAGAGCAGCCAGTCTTTCATCAGGAAGCCTTCAGCCCCATCCTCATCGTGGGTGGTATAGAGATAAACCGTATCGTTGTGCACATAAGGTGCAGGATCGGCTGTGTACTTGGTCTGGATGATTGGCAAGTTGATGTTCTGTGCTGTTGCTGCAGTTCCCATGCCAGCCAAAAGCAGGGATAAAATCATTCTGTATCTAGTCATTTTATGATTTAAATTAATTATTAGTTGATTAAATTGTTATTTGTGGATGCAAAGGTAAGCAAAAAAGCAGAATTCTACTTTATCATAATTACCAAATACTTTATTTTATGTAACACTTACATCTGTACCTTTACTGCCTTTCCGACATATTCCACCCTCTTGCTTGCCAGCATTGGCTGATAGCCTTCACTGCTATCAGTACTCAACAAGAAAAAAACACACGGACAAATTGAATTTGTCCGGATTGCCTGTCCGGACGCTCATAACCGCCCAATAATCAACGCATTACAAGCCACCGGACAAATTGTCCGGACAAATTCAATTTGTCCGTGTTATTTTTTTAGCATGAAATCATAAAGAAATACAAGGATTTCCATCCTGTCAATGAGTTCCCAAATAGAAAACGCTGACTTCAGACCCAAGAAACGGTGAGTTTTAGAGGAGAAAGCTATGAGTTAGGATTTTTAACATAAAGCTCTAAAGCAGCCAAAGGAGAATAAGAGAGGTTGGAACGTAAACAG
>OGGW01001056.1_pt1 | contig 22845 bp, 20 predicted proteins | sample 1571291 | NCBI WGS metagenome assembly OGGW01 (sample SAMEA2582028, study PRJEB24529) | metagenome | biome: Human gut stool | place: China | collected 2011 | reverse complement strand
AATTTCTGCCCGACTGCCTTCGGCACGATGAAAATGCTGTCCACCTGCTGTAAGAGAAGAATCAGCACAGACGCATAGACCGCCTTCATGGGCGCACCGCTGAAAAGTCCTGCAAGCACCGCCAGAAAAAACGCCATCACCGCCCCGAAATACGGAATCAGATTAGAAAAACCGGAAACCAGACCAATCAGAATTCCATGCGGCAGACCGACAATCGTAAACGCCGCCGAAAACAACACCGCCATGACAGACGCATCCAGAAGCTGCCCGCTGAGGTAGCTCGCAAAAACCGTATACACCTCATGAAAAAGATTTTTTGCGTGTTTCGTGATTTTCTCTCCCAGAAAAACCCTGCTCAATTCGCCCGTAATCCCACGAATTTTTTCCTTCTCCATCAGGAGATAAAATGCTACCACTGCCCCAAGCAGAACGTCTAACAGGCTGCCGCCGATATTCGGAATCACATCCGCCAGCCATAGCATCCTCTCCTGCATCCAACGCGTCGCCTGCTCTATCCACCGAGAAAAAATCCACTCCGCATTCCGGAGAATCCCCATTTCCGCCAGCTTCAAATTCAAAAGCACAAGCATGTCTCCTGCCTGTCGAATATAGTCACCAATCTGCTCCGTTAGGGCAGACAGATTCGTTTGTCCGATTTTTCTTGCCAGAAAGCCGCCTATCAGAAAGAGAATCAGCCCGATGGAAAGATATGTCAGGGTTGTGCCTGCCTTGCGGTTGCGGATGCGGCTGCGGTGATATAATGTACACCGCTTTTCATAAAACCTCTGCCAAAATGCCGTCAGCGGTTCAAGCAGCAGTGTAAAGAAAAACGCCCAGAAAACGGGCGCAAAAACGGCGAGGAATGTCCCCGCCGTCTGTAATATGACATTTTTCGCAACAGAGAGCCGCAACAGCAGTGCAATCATCCCCACCAGAAGCAAAACGGTAAGAATAACGTGAAAACCGATTTCCATGTATTTTCTATTCCACGGAAGCCGCATACGCCGCCCTCTTTCGCATGAATTTTTTGATTTTCTTATTTCAGCCTTGCCAGAACCAGCTTCAGATATTCCCAAATACGGATGGTAGAGGAAATACTGAGTCTTTCATCGGGTGTATGCACATCGTACATATTGGGTCCCAGAGAAATCAGATCCAGACCGGGGATTTTTTTCGCAAACAGCCCACATTCCAGACCTGCATGGACGGCAACCACCTTGGGTTCCTCGCCGAATTTTTCCACCCAGACCTCCTTGAAGATGCGCAGCAGCTCAGAATTGGGGTTATACTGCCAGCCGGGGTAATCATGCACGCCGATCACCTTCGCACCGCAAAGACTGCCCAGAACCTCAATCTTTTTGCAGATAGCATCCTTTCTGCTTTCCATAGAGCCGCGCACTGCATTATCAATGAAAATATGATCCTCATTTGTTTTCAGAATCCCGATATTACTGGAGGTTTCCACCAATCCATCCATATTCGTATCCATTGTCTGTACACCATAGGGCAGAAGCCGCAGCAATGCAATTACATAATCTCTCGTTTCTGTCGTCAGCACCTCGGCTGCTTCCGGCATCTGCTCCGCTGTCATCAGTATATCACTTTCGCGGTCTTTATATTCCTCTCGGAACATAGCTTCTGCTTCCTCAATCACAGCCGCTACGGTCTGCACCTGTTCCGGCGCAACCACAACAACCGCCTCTGCTTCCCGACAGATGGCATTATCCATATTGCCGCCATTTGCGCTTACCAGTGCAAAATCCACTCTTTCACGCAGCTCAAAAAGAAATCTGCCCAGAAGCACATTCGCACTTGCCCGCTGCAAATGAATATCCGAACCGGAATGACCGCCCTTCAAGCCGCGAATATGAACGGAAAGGGTTGTGCCTGCCTGCTTTTTCTCTTTTTCAATCGGCAGATACACACGCATCCGTCTGCCGCCGCAGCAGCTTACCATCAGATGCCCTTCCTCCTCGGTATCCATATTTAAAAAGCGTTTGCCTTCCAAATCAAAGGCATCAAAATCTGTTGCACCGCCCATGCCGATTTCTTCCTCGACGGTAAAGATACATTCCAGTGGCGGATGTGCAATATCCTCCGCATCCAGAAGTGCCAGCATATACGCCGCCGCAATGCCATTATCCGCACCAAGGGTTGTCCCTCTCGCCTTGATATCGTCCCCGTCAATATAAATTTCGAGGGGCTCTGTCAGAAAATCATGCGTGGTATCCTCGTTTTTATCACAGACCATATCAATATGCCCCTGCATAATCAATACAGGAGAGCTTTCATAGCCTGCTGTGCCGCCCTTTTTAATCAGAACATTCATTTTATTATCCTGACGGCAGTAAAGCCCTCTTTCCTTTGCAAAGGAAACAATATAATCACTCAGCGCTTTTTCGTGAAAGCTTCCATGGGGAATCTCGCAGATTTTTTCAAAATAATCAAAAACTTTATCGCAACCCAGATGGCTTAAAACATTCATTTTTCTTTTCCTCCTAAAATTGTCATTCTTATCTATGATATGCCTCAAAAATCCTTCTGTCAATCACGTTTTCGACAAAAAATATCCATAAAAACGGATTTTCCTTTTTCTGCGGCTTCTTCCTGATTTTCGCCAATTTTCATGGCAGGATGTTCCTAACATAAACCGCCGCCTGCCGCACATACTAACCTTGCAACACCAAGCAATACAAAACACAAAAACCAGCAAACAACAAGGAGGTTATAAACATGAGCAACAACAATACAAACAGCAACAAAATCAACGTGCCCGAAGCAAGGGCGGCAATGGAACAGTTCAAATTTGAAGTAGCAAACGAAATCGGCGTACCTCTGAAAAAGGGCTACAACGGCGACCTGACATCTGCACAGAATGGCTATGTAGGCGGCTATATGGTAAAAAAGATGATTGAAAAGCAGGAACAGATGATGGCTGAAAAAAATCAGGGCTGATTTCTTCTGAAATGACTTAATTTTGAAAGCCTGACACAAAAAGCCCCTTTGCGGATATTCTCTGCAAAAGGGCTTTTTTCATACATAAAATTCTATCGGCTTTTTATCTGCAGGGGCAAAATGTTTTTTCTCTGACCACTGTTCCTTCTCTCTCATTCATGCTGGAGCGCACCACTAAGGGAATCTCAAATTTCTTCGCCATCTCTACACAGCGGCTGTGCAGCACCTGCGCGCCATTTAACGCCATGTGCAGCATATCATCATAGGAGATTTCATCCAGCTTTTTTGCTGTCGGTACCTTTCTGGGATCAGCGGTATACACACCATCCACATCTGTATAAATTTCACAGGCATCTGCCTGCAATGCCGCCGCCAGGGCAACTGCCGTTGTATCAGAACCGCCTCTGCCAAGTGTGGTATAATCATCATTTTCATCGATGCCCTGAAAGCCTGTCACGATAACAATTTTTTTCTGCGCCAGCTCCTCCCGAATCCGCTCTGTTTCGATATGGGTAATTTTTGCATCCCCATGCACAGAAGTGGTGTGGATTTTCGCCTGAAACGCATTGAGAGAAACCGCAGGCACACCAAGACCTTCCAACGCCATTGCCATCAATGCAACGGACATCTGCTCACCAATCGTAAAGAGCATATCCATTTCTCTCTCGGAGGGGGTTTCGTTGATTTCCTTCGCCTTGTCAATCAGTTGGTCTGTCACATCGCCCATAGCAGAAAGCACAACAACCACATCGTTGCCCTTTTCATATTCCTTTTTGCATCTTTTTGCCACATGCAAAATACGCTCTCTGTTTGCTACGGAGGTGCCGCCGAATTTTTTTACGATTAACATAGCCGATTCCCCTTTCTATCAACCTCTGTTTCTTTACTATTATTTTACGAAGCACAACTTGCAAATAAAATACATTTTATGCTATGATTATTGCAAAAAGTGCGACCAGAGGAGAAATCATATGGAAACGAATTATGAAAAACGGGGCTATCTTTTGGATGATTTCCGTTTATTTCATTTGAAGGATAAAAACGGAACAAATATCGACTATCATTATCACGAATTTTGCAAGCTGCTGCTCCTGCGCAGCGGCTATGGCGGCTATACCGTAGACGGACAGCGGTATGATTTAAAAACCGGTGATGCGGTTTTAATCGGCAGTCAATGTGTCCATCGTCCGGAATTTGAGCCGGGAGTGCTGTACGAGCGTATCATTATCTATATATCGCCGCAGTTCTTGCAGCAGCAATCTACGCCCGATTGTCAGCTGGAGGAAATTTTCAACGGCAAAAAAGGCGCAGTTCTGCATCTGGAAAATCCCGAAGACATCTGGACATTGGCGGATGGCTTAGAGCAAGAATTGGAGGGCAACGCCTACGGCAGAGTCATTTTAAGCAACGGTCTTCTTCTGCGCCTTCTGATTGCGCTTGCACGCCGGATGCAGAACCCCGATGCCGCCTTTGCAAAGCCCATCGTACCGACCAACAGCCGTATTCTGGATATCCTGCACTATATAGATGCACACCTGACCGAGGACATTCCGATTGAACGTCTGGCAGAGGAATTTTTCATCAGCAAATATCACATGATGCGCCTTTTTCGGCAGGAAACAGGCTATTCTATCCATGGCTATTTACAGGAACGCCGTCTGCTTCACGCCAGAGAGCTGATTCGGCAGGGCATTTCCGCTACGGAAAGCTGTTTTCGTTCCGGCTTTGGCAGCTATTCCTCCTTCACGCGTGCTTATGCCAAACGCTTTGGCACAACCCCAACCGGCAGAAAGGGAGCGCCCGCAGAGGAAACCTATGAATGATAACGAAAAAACCGCCGCCTACTTCCCTCGGAAAATAGGCGGCGGTTTTCTTTATGCCGCTTTTTTTATTATTTCAAGTTAAAGAACGCATCAACGCCCAGATATTCTGCCGCATCGTCCAGTTCCTCTTCGATTCTCAGCAGCTGGTTATATTTTGCCACACGGTCTGTTCTTGCAGGTGCGCCGGTTTTAATCTGCCCTGCATTCACAGCAACCACGATATCCGCAATCGTTGCATCCTCTGTTTCACCACTTCTGTGAGAAACAACTGCTGTCATCTTGTTTCTGTTTGCCAGCTGGATTGCATTGAAGGTTTCTGTCAATGTACCAATCTGATTTACCTTAATCAGAATGGAGTTGCCTGCCTTCAGGTCAATGCCCTTCTGCAGTCTTTCTGTGTTTGTAACGAACAGGTCATCACCAACCAGCTGAATCTGATCGCCCAGTTCCTTTGTCAGAAGCTGCCAGCCTGCCCAGTCCTCCTCAGCCAGACCGTCCTCCAAGGAAACCAGAGGATATTTTGCAACCAAAGCCTTCCAGAAATCAACCATTTCTTCAGAGGTTCTTACGATTTCCTTGCCAAGCATCTTGCTTTCGCCGGGGAAGTGATACTTGCCGTCCTTTTCATCATACAGCTCTGTTGCAGCCGCATCCAGAGCAATCTTGATATCCTCGCCCCATTTGTAGCCTGCAGCTACAACTGCCTCCTGAATCAGGTCAATAACAGCATCTGCTGTCGGCAGGTCGGGCGCGAAGCCGCCTTCGTCACCAACTGCTGTGGAAAGGCCCTTATCCTTCAGCACCTTTTTCAGCTTATGATAAATTTCCGCACACATTCTCAGTGCTTCCTTAAAGGAGTCTGCACCAACGGGCATAATCATAAATTCCTGTACGTCAACGGTGTTATCTGCGTGCTTACCGCCGTTCATAATATTCATCATGGGAACGGGCATTGTCTTTGCATTAAAGCCGCCCAAATACTGATACAGAGGCAAATCCAGTGCTTCTGCCGCTGCCTTTGCAACTGCCATAGAAACGCCCAGAATTGCGTTTGCGCCCAGCTTGCCCTTATTGGGTGTGCCGTCCAGTGCAATCATCGCCTTATCGATTGTAACCTGATCCAGTGCATTCATACCAATGATAGCATCTGCGATGATATCGTTTACATTATCCACTGCATCCTGCACGCCAACGCCGTTGTATCTGTCGCCGCCGTCACGCAGCTCCACTGCTTCAAATGCACCTGTAGATGCGCCGCTGGGAACAGCCGCACGGCCCAGAATGCAGTCATCCAGAATAACCTCTACCTCAACCGTAGGGTTGCCTCTGGAGTCCAGAATTTCTCTTGCGTATACATCTGTAATTTCGTAATAACCTTTCATTTCGTTTATCCTCCTTATTTTTCGGTGGACGCTGTCCCCCAAATTTTATTTACCAATCAATAAGCTTGTGCCTGTCATTTCCGCAGGCTTCGGCAGCCCCATCATATCCAGCAACGTCGGCGCAATATCAGCCAGCTTGCCACCCTCGCGCAATCCCACGCCATCGGTATAATTCACCAGAATGAAGGGAACGGGGTTTGTGGTATGTGCTGTAAAAGGCTGTCCGGTTTCATAATCAATCATCTGGTCACTGTTGCCATGGTCGGCGCAGATAAACATCTGCCCATTCACCGCAAGCAGTGCATCCACCACTCTGCCTACACAGGTATCCACCGTTTCCACCGCCTTAATTGCGGCAGAAAGCACGCCTGTATGCCCTACCATATCAGAGTTTGCGTAGTTTACAATAATCAAATCATATTCTCCGGAGCGAATTGCCTTTACCAGACCATCGGTTACGGCAACTGCGCTCATTTCCGGCTGCAAATCATAGGTCGCAACCTTAGGAGAGGGCACCAGCCAACGATCCTCATTGGGATTGGGTTCCTCCACACCACCGTTGAAGAAAAACGTAACGTGTGCATATTTTTCTGTTTCCGCCGTTCTCAGCTGCTTTAAGCCCAGAGAGGAAATATATTCCCCTAATGTATTTTTCAGCTTCTGCGGCTTGAATGCAACCTCCTTATTTGGAATCGTCACATCATATTCCGTAAAGCAGATATATTTCAAATCCTGCGGCACACTTTCTCTTTGGAATCCGTCAAAATCGGGATCACAGAGAGAGCGCGTGATTTCTCTTGCCCTGTCCGGACGGAAGTTATAGAAAATCACCGCATCATGGTCACTGATTTTCGCTGTTGCCATGCCGTCCTCTTTTACAATTACCGTAGGCAGAACAAATTCATCCGTCTTGCCTGCTTCATAGGAATCCCTGATTGCCTGCACCGCATCGGTTGCTGTGGTTCCTCTGCCAAGCACCATGGCGTTATATGCCTCCTGCACACGCTCCCAACGCTTATCTCTGTCCATGGCATAATATCTGCCCATTACGGTTGCAATTTTGCCTACGCCGATTTCGCGCATTTTTTCCTCCAGCTGTGCGGCATATTCCGCACCGGAGGTCGGAGGGGTATCTCTGCCGTCCAGAAAAACATGCACATAAACCTTCTCCAGATCGTTTCTTTTTGCCAGCTGCAGCAAAGCATACAGGTGGGTATTGTGGCTATGCACGCCGCCGTCGGAAAGCAAGCCATACAGATGCAGTGCGGAATTGTTTTTCTTACAGTGCTCCACCGCCTCCAGCAGTGTGGAGTTTTCAAAGAAATCGCCGTCCTCAATCGCCTTTGTGATGCGTGTCAGCTCCTGATAAACGACACGCCCCGCGCCCATATTCAGATGCCCGACCTCAGAATTTCCCATCTGCCCTGCCGGCAGACCAACATCTAAGCCGCTGGCATAGCCCTCAACGAAGGGATATTTCTGCATCAATCCGTCCAGAACAGGGGTCTTTGCCTGCTTCACTGCATTGCCCTCTGCTTTATCATTCAGACCGAAGCCATCCAAAATCATCAAAACTGTTGTTTTTTTCTCCATTTTTTCCTCCATTCTTCGAGGAATCCTTTCCCCGAACCCCAAGGGGTATGATGGTGAGCCTGCTTGCACAGGAAATGCTTTAATAGTGTACGATAGAAACAAATTCCTCTTTCAGGCTTGCGCCGCCGACCAGACCGCCGTCAATATCCTCCATTGCGAACAGCTCTGCCGCATTTTTGCTGTTGACACTGCCGCCGTACTGGATACGGATTTCCTCTGCCGTTTCCCTGCCGTACAGCTCTGCCAGAACGGTGCGAATTGCATGGCAGACCTCCTGCGCCTGTGCGGAGGTTGCGGTTTTGCCCGTGCCGATTGCCCAGATAGGCTCATAAGCAATGACAACCTTCTTTGCATCCTCGGCAGAAACACCTGCCAAAGCGCACTTTATCTGGATACGCACCCATTCAATCGTAATGCCTGCTTCTCTCTGCTCCAATGTTTCCCCACAGCAAAGAATCGGCACAATGCCTGTTTCCAAGGCTTTTTTCACCTTCTGATTGACCATTTCATCTGTTTCGCCGAAATACTGTCTGCGCTCGGAATGTCCCAGAATGACATAGCCAACGCCCATTTCCTTCAGCATTTGCGCAGAAACCTCGCCGGTATATGCGCCACTTTCCGCAAAGTGCATATTTTCCGCACCAACGCCGATGCCTGTGCCCTTCAGCTCCTCCAGAACGGGATATAAATCCACAAAAGGCACACAGAATACAACCTCAACCGCATCGGAAACGACCTTTTCCTTCATCAGCTTACAGAACTCTGCCGCTTCCTTCGGTGTTTTATTCATTTTCCAGTTGCCTGCAACGATTTTTTTCCTCATGTCTCGTTTCCTTCTCCTTCCGCAGCAAATGTATTTTCTGCAGTTAATTCAATTTTCCGCACAACGTCCTCACCGCTCATGCCGGATTCAATCGTGATACGCGGAATTGCATCTCTTTTGGTCTTTCTTGTAATCACGCTGTTTTCCACGGTAAACTGCAGCACATAGCCATCCTCATCCAGAAGCTGCTGCGCCGCCTCTGTATAGCGCCCATTGGGGTAAGCCATTGCCTTCACATGCTTTGTGCCGAGGTTTTCGGTCAGCGTTTCCTCACTTCTGTGCATGGAATCAAGGAACGCCTCTTCCTTCCCTGCCACAACAGGCTGATGGTCTGCCGTATGGCTGTAAACCTTCATATAGCCCGATTTTTCCATTGTTGCCGCCTGATTCCATGTGAATTTCTGGATACCAATCTGATTCGTCACATAATCCGTCACTGCAAACACAGACGCAGGCACACGATATTTTTTGAACAGCGGATATGCCAGATCATAATTGCTGAAATAGCCGTCATCCATGGTAATACAGAGATATTTCTTTCCCAGTCCAAGTCCAAGACCTTCCGCATGGGTATCCCTTTCCGTTGCCGTAAGCAGGCTGTCCAGCTCCTCTAAGGAAATGATTTTATAGCCCTGCGATTGGAAATAGTGCAGATGATCCTCCAATTCCCTTGTAGTTGTCACAACGCCGTTGCCAACTCCCATATTGCGAATTGCAAAGTGGTGGTACATCAGGACGGGGATATATTCCCCCTCCAGCGACTCTGCATCCTCTGCCGCATCAACAACCTTTCCATAAGATAGCTGTTCTGTTGCATCCTCCTGCGGAGGCTCTGCTGTCTCCTGCTCTGTTGGTTCCTGCTCCAAAACCTCCGCCGCTTCCTGCTTTGTCATTTCCTGCTCCGAAAGCTCCTCTGCATACGCCGCAGAAGCCGAAACGAGCGAAAGCACTGCCGCAAGCACAGCCGCGATTGCTTTTCTTCTCTTCATTTTTCTTACACTTTCTTACTTCTTACAAGTTCTATTACAAATTCTTATTTATCATCCACCGCAACAACGCCGGGCAGCTCCTTGCCCTCCAAAAATTCCAGCGATGCGCCGCCGCCTGTGGAAATATGTGTCATTTTATCGCCATAGCCCAGCTGGTTTACTGCCGCCGCAGAATCACCGCCGCCGATGATTGTGGTTGCATCGATAGAGGCCATTGCTTCTGCAACTGCCTTTGTGCCCTTTGCAAAATTTTCAAATTCAAATACGCCCATAGGCCCGTTCCATACAACGGTTTTTGCGCCCTTGATGGCATCCGCAAACTGCTTTCTGGTTTCCTCACCGATATCCAGACCCATCCATCCATCAGGAATTTCGCCTGTCGGTACGGTTTTATATTCTGTGTCATTCTTAAATTCCTTTGCAATCACCGTATCCACGGGAGTTAAGAATTTCACGCCTTTTTCCTCTGCCTTTTTCATCATTTCCTGTGCATAGGGAATCTTATCCTCCTCCAGCAGGGAATTACCAACCTTGCCGCCCTTTGCCGCCGCGAAGGTATATGCCATGCCGCCGCCGATAATCAGCGTATCCACCTTTTCCAGAAGGTTATTGATGACATTGATTTTATCGGAAACCTTGGAGCCGCCCAGAATTGCAACAAAGGGTCTTTCGGGGTTATTTACGGCATTGCCGAGGAATGCGATTTCCTTTTCCATCAGATAACCCACTGCGGATTCCTGCACAAATTTGGTTACGCCAACTGTGGAGCAGTGCGCTCTGTGGCTTGTGCCAAAGGCATCGTTTACAAAAACATCTGCCAGAGAAGCCAGCTCCTTGCTGAAATTTTCTTCGTTCTTTGTTTCTTCCTTTCTGTAACGGGTGTTTTCCAGAAGCACAACATCGCCGTTCTGCATTGCCGCAACCGCCGCCTTTGCATTTTCGCCGACTACATTGTCATCCTTTGCAAAAACAACCTTCTTGTCCAGTAATTCGGAAAGTCTTTTTGCTACGGGAGCCAAAGAAAGTTCAGGCTTTACCTCGCCCTTGGGCTTGCCCATGTGTGAGCAGAGAATTACCTTTGCGCCCTCGTCAATCAGCTTTTTGATGGTCGGCAAAGCCGCTGTAATTCTGTTTTCGTCCGTAATCACGCCGTCCTTAAGGGGTACGTTAAAGTCACATCTTACCAATACGCGTTTTCCTGTTACCTTAAGATCATCCACTGTTTTCTTATTCAGCATCTGTCCTGCTCCTTTCTTTATCCGATACGGCTGTCGGTGCTTCTGCCGACAAAACTGCTTATTCAGTTTTCCCGAATCTTCCCTCTATTATGAAAGTAATTCCTCTTTAATTGGGACAAAAAACGTCCCTCAAAAGCTATTATACGATAAGATTTACTTTCCCGCAAGCCTTAACATTTCCAAAGCTGCACCTTCATCCGTCACAAAAATGCCGTTGGGGATGCTATGGCTGACTGCAAGCAGGCTTTCTGCCTTCTTTTGGCCGCCTGCCACTAAGATAATGCAGTCCATTTTATCAATATCATTAAAATCAATCCCAATAGAACGGGTTTCATAGACCACCTTGCCTGCGCCGTCAAAATAATAGCCGCACGCCTCGGCAACGGCATTGTCCTTTTCCAGCTGTTTGCGAACAGCTTCATCCAAACGGCGTTTTTCCGCAAGCTCCAAAGCATTCCCTACGCCCAGAAGCAGGATATTCGCCTGCTCCATTTCCGCAATGGTTTCGGAAATATCCGGGTCCTTCTTCATTTCCTCCAGCACTCTTGGGCTTAAATTATCCGGCAGGTGCAGCAAACGATAATCCGCCTGCAGCTTTTCCGCCAGTCTTGCCGCAAGGGTATCCGCCTGCAGCTCCAATCTGCGCCCGATGCTCCCACGCGCCGGCAGTACCATCTTCGCCATCGGCACAGCGGCTTCCGGTGCCGCCTGCACCAGCTCCGCCATGGCAGAGCCGCCTGCAATGGCAATCCGCAAATCCTCTGTTGTATTTTCAGAAAGCACGCGCGCCGCAAGCTGTCCCATTTCCTTCTTGGCACGCTCGCTGCTGTCACTGTCCCCCTGCGCAATAAAGACCTTCTGCGCCCCAAGGGCATCCGTCAACCGTTCCTCCAGAATGGAAAGCCCTGTCAGGGCAGAAAAAATCGTCTCCAGTCCCTCCAGAACCTCTATGCCCTCTTCCGTCAGGCTCATGCCGATTTTAGAAATATGAACCAGTGCCTGCGCACTCAACCGTTCAATCTCACTGCGCACCGTCCGCTCCGTCATGCCAAGAGAAAGCACCACAAGCCGCCTGCCGCAGGGCTGCAGCAGTCTGACCGTTTTCAGAACACGATACCGCTTGATCATTTCCTCTGTCAAATCCGGCGCGATTTTTTTAATCAGTTGCAATTTATGTTCCATTTTTCTTCACACACCTTATTTGGCTATCTTTTATCCCACAAGTTCATTTTATGTCCCATTTACCTCAAAAAAAGAGGGTGACAGCAAAATTTTACCATACCCTCTTGATTTTCTTACGCCTGTTCTACTTTTACGGAATCATCTACATCCTTATCTGTGCAGCAGCATTCGTCATCCTCACAGAATTCATCATCCAGATCATCCCAGTCATAATCCCAATCTTCTTCGTATTCATCATCCATTCTTGTTTTCAGAAGATAAACCACACCTGCCGTTACCGCAATCAGCACAGCTGTTACCAGTGCGATTACAGCAATAAGTGTCTTTCTATCCTCTCCGTCTTTCAGGACGATAATTTTTTCCTTCAAACCGTCAAGGTTGGGTGTAGCTTCAAAATATTTTTTCATAATCGCATCTCTCCTTTTGCCTTTTATGATTTGCTTTCACCGAATTTTCTTCTCAGAAACTCTTTGTTTTTGCGCATTTCACTATATTCATAGTATGCTTTTTTCAAGATTTGGCGTTCATCGTTAAATTTCAGCAGATGATAAGCCTCATGGAATTTATAGAAACCGGCATCGGCAAAGTATTCCTCACTCTGCGGTTTGCAGTAAAAGGAATTGGCACTCATCAGATACCAATGTACCGTTTTATTTACAGTATCCTCACTGCCCTTAAAGGTATATTGGGTCTTGCCGACATATTTGATAATCTCGCCATTTGCCCCGCTTTCTTCCTTTACCTCGCGCAAAGCCGTCTGCCGATAGGTTTCGCCTTCCTCCACAGTTCCCTTGGGAAGAACCCAGCCCATATATCTGCCATTCTGATTTTTATACAGCAGAAGGATCTTCCACTTGTATATCACAACGCCACCGCAGCTGACTGCTTCTATCATCGTTTTTCCTCCCGCCTATTCAGTTTTTGCACTGGTTATAGTATATCCTGTTTTTTATCCTTTTTCAAGGTATTTCCAAAAGATTCTCTCCCTCCGCTAAGACTCTTTTGATACTTTTTCCCGAAACGGCGAGCAATTTTGCAGCTCTTTGATTCTTTTTAACCCAAAAACCCAGAGCCGAGCCTCTAAAACTGAAAAAAATAACCAAAAGACAGGTTCCCTTTTCAGCAGAAAATAATTATACAATGCATGGGCAAGATAAGGACTGAAAAAAGCAAGCGGCAGGTATCTTTTCCGACTGCGGTATTTCCCCAACGCAAAATAATATCCCATCCGAACACCAAACAGCCCATGTCCGGGCACGGAAAGCAGCGCCCTCGCAAATGCCGTTTCATAGCCGCCAAGAATCGGGTGCGTCACATAAATCACATTCTCCGCCCAGGCAAAGCCGAGCGAAACAAATACGCCGTATACAATCCCGTCAAGCGGCTCATTGAAGTTGCGGTTGCCCCATATAAGAAAAAACAGAAACAGAAACTTCACAGCCTCCTCCACCCCCGCCGAGCTGAAAAAAGCCGTGTAAAACGGTGTTTCCTCGTGCGGAAACCGTTCCTCTAAAAAGCTGCCGAGGGCGTACACCACCGCCGCTGTATAAAGCCCAAAGAGAACCCCCAGAAACAGCATTTTCCAAGGCTCCTTTTCATATTTGTCCTTGATATAAAGGAAAAATAACCCTGCCGCAACAGGTGTACTCGCCAGTTCCACAAGCATTCCGCTTCTCCTTTCTGCCCGATTTCTCTTAGCTTTCGCAGAAAAAGGGAAACTATCAGAAAAGTTTCTGCCAAAAGCAAAAGGCTGACCTTAGGTATGTCCGAAAGGTCAGCCAAAAAGGTTTTTTTATTCTGTTTTAATTGCCATCAATGCGCTCAGCTTCATTGCACGCTTCGCAGGCAAATACCCGGCAATTACGCCTACCGCCGTAGAAAAGGCAACGCCGCCCAAAGCAAGCCAGATGGGAATTGCCGACTGCATGGTGCTTCCCTGTCGCTGTGCAACGAAATTGACTAGAAACGAAGCTCCATAGCTGACGATAATCCCAATAATGCCGCCGGAAAAGCCGATAAAAGCCGCCTCAGTCAGGAAGAGCCCCTTGATATCCTTCAGAGATGCCCCGATAACCTTCATGATACCGATTTCCTTCGTGCGCTCATAAATTGCCATAACCATGGTATTCGTAATGCTGATTGCCGCAACTACCATGGAAATCGCGCCGATTGCCCCAAGAACCAACCGCAGCATTCTGGTGGTTTCCTTCATGGCCTCCAATTCATCCGTCAGGCTGGTGGCACGAAAGCCCATGTCCTTGATTTTCTGCTGCACCTGCTGCACATGCTCCATTTCGTCCACCTTTACCATCACACGCTGATATTCCTTGGACTTTTGGCGATTGCCGTTGCTGCTTCCGCCATTTTGCTTTTGCTCCCATGCCTGCTTTTCCTTCTGTATCTTCTCCAGCTCTCGAATCGGCATGATGACCGTCCAGCCGTTATTCCCGTCGGCAGACATCTTCCCAACCGCATCCACCTTCACAGGCTTAATGGTTTTGTCTGCGTCCCGTGTGCCGTAACTCCAATCCCATGTCACACCAAGCTTTTCATTCAGCACATCCACCTGCGGCGGCTCGGAGGCATTGCGCATTTCCCAGCTCAGCTTCGGGTTATAAAATTCCACCCCGCCGCCAATCACAATGGCCTTGCTGTCCTCCTCCGATAAGGCACGTCCATCCTCTACCTGATAGCCCAAGGCGGTCATTGCCCCCGGCTCAATGCCGATAAAGCTTGCATCCGCCATGTATTTTCCTGCTGTCAGGTAAAGATAATCCTCAAGCACGGGCGAAACCGCCTGCACATGCTCCATCTGCCGAAAGCTCTCAACCGCCTTTGCGTTCAGCTCATCCTGCTTTTTTGTCTGCTTCATGGAATCTGTTTCCTTGTCATATTCCATGCCGCCACTGGGATAAACATCAATCACCTGCAGGCTGCCCCAGTTTTCCAGCTGACTGGCAAAGCCCTTATTCATACCGATACCAATAGAAACCATAACCACGATAGAAGCCGTCCCGATTACAACGCCAAGCACCGTCAGCGCCGTCCGCAGCCTTCGCTTCCAGAGGTTGCGCAGTGCCATATCAATCATGTCTCGTCTGTTCATAAGGGCATCCCCTCTTTATCATCCTCGTGGATTACCTCTGTCACTTCCTCTACAAAATCATCCTCCTCGAAATCATCCTCCAAATCCTCTGCACTGCTCACGCTTTCAGCTGTGCTTTTCGGCGGCTCCTTCTGATTTTTCACAAAGAACGCCAATGCCCCTGCCAGAATCACCAGAAGCCCAAGCCCAATCGCAATATGCTTCTTATCCATGGGCGCACTTGCATCCGGATTTTCCGTATCATCGGGCATTGCAGGCTCTGTCACCTGCATAATCATATCCCTGCGCTGTTCGACTGTCTCGCCGCTCGGGTCCTCGTATGTAATCACAATGCTGACAGGCACCTCGCCCGTTCCGTAGGGTGTAAATGTCGTTTCAAAATAATCACTGCTACCGGATTCCATGTTGCCAACGTAAGTATTCTTATTCTGGCAGTCCACATCCCCCTCAACCTTAATCATCAGGTTATTCAGTGTCACCTTGCCTGTATTGTAATAGCTGAAGCCAACTGTTACAGGCATGCCCTGCTCCACCTGTTCGGGAATGGAAAAATCATCAATCTGTAATTCGGTCATCTGCTTCACATTTATACCCAAAAGCTCTGTTGCGGTATATTCCGTCCCCTTGGCATCCTCATATTCAAAGTTTACCGTCAGAGTATAGGTTTTGGGCTGTGCTTCGGGTACAACATACAGCCGCAGTGCCTTATTGACGGTTCCCTTCGGGCGAATGGAATCAAAATAGAAGGTATTGCTGCTGTTCACAGGGGTAAAGATATTCCCCGATTTTTGCGTCTCGGAAGATGTTTCCTCTGCCAAGGTCAAATACATTTTGATATTCTTGACTGCCTTTTGCTTATGCGTATTCATCAAGGTCAAATTCAAATCAAATTCCTGCCCTGCCATCACAATCAGCGGATCGCAGCTATAATTGCTTACGATAATTTTCGGCTTACTGGTGTTTCCCTCGCCGTCCTTATCCTTATCGGGGTTGCTGATATTTACCCCTGCGTACTGCTTGAAGGTTGTTTTTGCCGTACCGCCGGAAGTGTATTCCACCGTAAACTGAATTGCCTGATTCTGTGTCGCAGACTGCGATGTACCCGCAAAAGTAAAGCTCATGCTTGCGCTGCTTCCCGGAGCCAGAGACTGAATATTCTTCATGCTTGCGGATTTCGGAACTACCGCTGTGCTATCCACGCCCTCCGCTGTTACCACGATATCCTTCGCCGCAACCGCACCTGTATTTTTCAGATCAAAGGAAACCGTGAAATTCTGATTCACGCCGTAGGTACCACCCGGCTCCTGCATGTTCCGAATTTCCAGAATCGCCTTTCTGCCTGCCACACCGCCGACGTTCACATAAAACTGATTCGTCTTTTCGTAATTTTTGCCGAACTGGTCGCGATATTTCAGCTTAATCGCAACGGGATAATTCCCTGCCGCCATATCCGCCGCCGCAACCAGAGGGAACTGAAAGGCAGTGCTGCCGCCAATGGGAATCTTGGAAACCATCTTGCTGTTAAAGCCGCCCGTCAGGCTAATGCCTTCGGTTGTCAGGTTATCCAGAGAAAGCTCCACCTGATACATATCCTGTCCGCCTGTATTCATCAGCCGTCCGCTCAGTTTTGCACTGCTGCCCGGACTCATATCCTCAGGGGAAAGCTTCATATCCCGAAACGCAAACCCCGGCTCTAAATCAAAGCCCTTCATTTTCAGATAAATCGTCATAGAGCCGCTTCTTGCGCTGCCGCCGCGGCTGCTGTAGGTATATCCGATGGGCAGGCTGTAGCTGCGCTCCTGCACATCCCCATCCACCGTTACCTGCAATGTCACTTTTTTATAGGCATTTGCGCCCATGTCGCCAAGGTCGCCGTTGCCCTGCATCTTTACGCGAAACGGCGCAACGCCCGAAGGCACTCTCGGCTGAAGGTTCACATTTTCCGCCGTCCCCGTTCCTTTGTTTTTCACCTGTAATTCGATTTTCGTTGTTTTTCCTGCCTCTACTTCATATACACCGTCACCGCTGATAACGATATTCCCTTCCCCGTCATCCGCATAGCCCGTTACCCACGAGCCTGCCGCAAGAGAAAACACCATTGCCATTGCCAGTATGCGTCGCAACCATTTCTTATTCATACACATTCTCCTTTTTTTCCCGTATCCGTTTCTGAATCTTCTCAATCTTTCCATCCTGTAGCACCACGATACGGTCTGCATATTCTGCCAGCTCCTGATCGTGGGTAACAATGACAAGTGTCTGATGATTTTTCTGTGCCATACCCGTAATCAAATCCATCATCTCATAGGTTGTTTTTGTATCCAGATTGCCTGTCGGCTCATCCGCAAACACCACAGGCGGGCGGTTAACAAATGCTCTTGCAATGCTGACGCGCTGCTGCTGACCGCCGCTCATCTCAAACGGCTTGTGATTTGCTCTGTCCGCCAGACCGACCGCCTCAAGCATCTCCATTGCCTGCTCATTTCGCTCCTTTACGGAAACGCCCTTGAAAATCAGAGGCAAAGTCACATTTTCCAGTGCTGTCAATGTCGACAATAAATGATAGGACTGAAACACAAACCCGACATACTGTCTGCGGAAATCAGCAAGCTGATCCTCATTCATCCGTTCGATGTGCTTATTGTGAAACAAAATCCTTCCTTCTGTCGGCTTTTCCAGCCCTGCAATCAAGTTCAGCAGTGTTGATTTGCCCGAACCGGATTTCCCGAACAGACAGCAGACCTCCTCCTTATGGATATTCAGCGATACATTATCCACCGCATGAATGGACTCACTCCCCATCTGAAATACCTTCGTCACATTTCGGATACGAATGATGTTTTCCGTCACGGACATTCCTCCCCTCTCAAAGGATTTTCCTATCCTTTTAATCGAATTTTAATGTAAATTTATAGTACCATAGAGTTGTTACAAAAAAAATACCCCTTTTCTTACAATTTTCTTAATCTATTCTAAAAAAAAGAAAAAACTTCGTACATTTTGTACGAAGCCGTTTCTATTATTCATTCACTTTAAATTTTTCCAGTCTGTTGGCAGATTCCTCATCCACATAAACCTCCAGCAGAACACCCTCGCCTGTGTGTTCCTCGCGGATAATTTCGCATCTGCCGTGAATCCACCCGATTAAGCCGCCCTCTGTGTAAGGCACAAGCGCCGTAATGGATTTACGGAAGCTTTGCAGCAGCTTTTCCACCCGCTCCAAAAGCACATCCATGCCGTCCCCATTCTGTGCAGAAACCTGCACGATATCTCTCGCCATGGTATCCATCGGCAAGGGCAGCTCCACCTCTCTGTCCATCTTATTAAAGACCGTAATCACAGGAGTATCCTCACACCCAAGCGACCGCAGCGTATCATATACCACCTCAATATGCTCCGCCCGGTTTGCATCCGAAGCATCTACAACATGCAGCAGAATATCTGCATACTGCAATTCCTCCAGTGTTGCACGGAACGCCTGCACCAGATGATGCGGCAGCTTCTGGATAAAGCCTACCGTATCCGTCAGAAAAACCTCCGAGCCGCCCGGCAGTTCAATTTTTCTTGTGGTTGTATCCAATGTTGCAAAAAGCTTATCCTCCGCCAGAACGCCTGCATCGGAAAGTCGGTTCAGAATCGTGGATTTCCCTGCGTTCGTATAGCCCACCAGAGAAATCACAGGTGTCCCCTTTTTGCTTCTCTGCGCACGAAGCAGCTCTCTGTGTGTGCGAATTTCCTGCGCATCCTTATTCAGCTCCGCAATTCGCTCCTTGATGTAGCGTCTGTCTGTTTCCAGCTTCTTTTCCCCGGGGCCTCTTGTACCAATGCCGCCGCCCAGACGGGACATGGATGCGCCCATTCCTGTCAATCGGGAAAGGCGATATTTCAGCTGTGCCAGTTCCACCTGAATCTTCCCTTCGCCCGATAAGGCTCTTGCCGCAAAAATATCCAGAATCACAATCGTTCTGTCCATCACCTTTGTACCGAGCATCTGCTCCAGATTCCGCAGCTGTGCGGGAGAAAGCTCATCATCGCAGACAATCCCCGTTGCATCATACGCCAAAAGCATTGCCTTCAGCTCCTCAATTTTCCCTGTGCCAAGGTAATGCCCGGGGTGAATCCTTTCCCTTTTCTGCACAGAGCGTGCCACCGCCGTCGCTCCTGCGGTTTTTACCAGCTCCTCCAGCTCATCCAGACACGCATCCGTATCCATCGCAGAGCGGCTGCTTCTCTCGTCCATCTCCACCGCAACCAGAATGACTCTCTCCTCAAGCTCATTCAGCTCGTGTAACTCCTTCGCCATCTTATACCTCCCGCAGCCATTCCCCATCGAAGGAAAACTCCGCAGGCCCCGTCATATAAACATGGTTGTCCTCTGCATTCCATTCAATGGTCAATGTGCCGCCAATCAATTCTACATCTACTTTTCTGTCTGTTTTGCCGTTCAGCACGCAGGCTACCGCCGTTGCGCTCGCCCCTGTGCCGCATGCCCATGTTTCGCCGCTGCCGCGCTCCCAGACACGCATCTTCACATGGCTTTCATCCACGATTTCCACAAATTCCGTATTCACCCTGTCGGGGAAAATGGGATGGCATTCGGATACTCTGCCGTATTTCTCAATGGGGTATTCCATCACGTTTTCTACAAAGGTAACCGCATGAGGATTTCCCATGGAAACGCAGGTAAAATCAAATTTCCGATCCAGAATTTCCACTGTTTCACCGATAACGGGATGCTTGTCACTCAGAACGGGGATTTCTGCCGCCTCCAGCACAGGCTCACCCATGTCCACAGTTACGCTTTCCACAATGCCATCCTTTACATGCAGCTGCAAAATCTTGATGCCGCCCAATGTTTCCAGTGCCACCGTTGTTTTCTCCGTCAGTCCTCTTTCGTAAACATATTTGCCGACACAACGAGAAGCGTTGCCGCACATTTTCCCCTCCGAGCCATCCAGATTAAACATTCTCATGCGGAAATCCGCAGCTTCGGAAGGCATAATCAGCACCAGCCCGTCAGAGCCAACCCCAAAGTGGCGCTCACTCATGGCGATTGCCAGCTTTTCGGGATTTTCCACCTTTTCTTTGAAGCAGTTTATGTAAATATAGTCATTCCCACAGCCCTGCATTTTTGTAAAACGCATATTCCTTCACTCCTTTTCTTCTTTCCCTTTTGTATGTACCGCGGGCAGAACTGCCCGCTTTTTCCTTTGTTGCTTTTATTGCTTTGTCATTTTCATCTGCGGCTCCTGCCCAACATTATGATACAGCGTCAGGCACCACAGACCGGACAAGCCGACCAGCGCAAAAATCACTCTTGCCAGCCAGAACAGGCTTCCATGAAACAGGGTTGTGACTAAATCGAAGCCAAAAAATCCAATCAATCCCCAGTTCAGCGCACCGATAACCACTAAGGTCAGCGCAATCATATTTGTTGCTTTCATGATAATTCCTCCTTAATACAAAAAATTCGGGATAAATCCGTACCTATAGTATTTCTAAGGAGTGCCTTTTTTATTTAAAAAACTTTTCCACCAGCGCGCCGAAGTCATTTCCCTTCAGGTTGCCCACTGCGGAATAGCTGATTTTCTCAGTATCGAGCACTGCTCTCGCCGCCGCAAGCACATCCGCCGCCGTCACTGCCTCGATTTTTGCAATCACTTCCTCTGTTTCCTGCACCTCTCCGCGCAGAAGCAGAGATGCCCCCGCCGAGGTCATGCGGTTCAGCGTGCTTTCCGTCCCGATGATGAAATTGGAAATCATTTGCTCCTTCGTCACCACAATCAGCTGTTCCGGGAAGGCTTCCGCTGTCACCTCCTTCAGCTCCTCTGCAATCAGCTCAAACACCCGCTCCGTCTGATTGGGGTTCATGCTCGCGCAAATCGTGAAAACGCCCGTATCCGCAAAGGCAGTCGTATAGCTGTAGATGGAATAGGTCAGCCCGTTTTCCTCTCGGATTTTCTGAAACAGGCGCGAGCTCATGCCGCCGCCGAAAAGCGTATTGAAAATTGCCAGTGCATATTTCTGCGGATGCTCTCTGGTCAGTCCGGGAAAGGCAAGGCAGACATGCACCTGCTCAATGTCCTTTTCCTTCTCCACACAGGAAATCTGATACGCCGCATGGGTATCATGCTGCACAAAGGGCGTTTCCCTTTTCCATCCGCCCAGCTTTTCATTCAGCTTCCCAAGCATTTCCTTCTCCTCAAAATTGCCTGCCACAGAAAGCACGATATTTTCCTGATGATAATTCCGTTCATAATACGCCCGAATGAAATCCGCATCAAAGGCAGCAATCGTTTCCTCCGTCCCCAGAATCGGCATCCCCAGAGAAGTATCGCGCCAGATGGCATCCTGCAAAGCATCATGCACTAGCTCCTCCGGCGCATCGTCGTACATATAAATTTCCTCTGTAATCACATTGCGCTCCTTCTGCACCTCCTCCTGTGCAATCAAGGGATGCAGCAGCATATCACTCATCACATCCAATGCGCGGTCAATATGCTTATCCAGCACACGGGTATGATAGCAGGTATATTCCTTCGTGGTATATGCGTTAATCTGCCCGCCGAGCGCATCCATTTCCTCCGCAATCTGCCTTGCCGTGCGGCTTTTCGTCCCCTTGAACATCATGTGCTCAATATAATGCGACACACCGTTTTCCTGCGGCAGTTCATTTCGGGAGCCGTTTTTCACCCATATCCCGAAGGAAATGCTGCGGACATAGGAAATGGATTCCAGTGCGACCTTTATGCCGTTGTCCAGTGTTCTGATTGTAACCATACCATCTCTCCTAAATCAGCTTTCTGTTTCTATCATGAGAAAAAATTCTGTTTTTATGCAGTCTTTTCCATCCTCTTTCCGATAAAATTTCTCTCTGCGCCTGATAAAAAAGGCAGGAGGTTTACAGGCTTACACCTGCAAACAGCCCCTGCCTACGTTTTACTGCTATTTTATTTCAAATCTTATTTGTTTTCTTCTGCTTCCATGGCATCCTTCATGGAGAAGTTCAGTCTGCCCTGCTTGTCAATTTCCATCAGCTTCACAGAAACCTTATCGCCAACAGCCAGAACGTCCTCAACCTTTGCCACACGCTTGTTGGAAATCTTGGAAATATGAATCAACCCTTCCTTGCCGGGTGCGATTTCAACAAATGCGCCGAAGGCCATCAATCTTGTGATAGTCCCCTGATAAATCGTACCGGGTTCGGGATCGGAAACAATTGCGGTAATCATATCCTTTGCCATCTGGATACCTGCGGGGTCAATGCCCTTGATGTAGATGATGCCGTCATCCTCTGTATCGATTTCACAGCCGGATTCCTCCACAATCTTCTTGATAACCTTACCTCTTGCGCCGATAACCTCAGCAATTTTTTCCACATCAATCTGCATCTGTGCAATCTTCGGTGCATAAGGAGAAACCTCTTTTCTGGGCTCTGCGATTGCCTTCAGCATAACCTCATTCAGAATATAATCTCTTGCTCTGCCTGTCTGTGCAAATGCCTGCTCAATCATAGGGAAGGTCAAGCCATGAATCTTCATATCCATCTGGATGGCTGTGATACCCTCGCTTGTCCCTGCAACCTTAAAGTCCATATCGCCAAAGAAGTCCTCAACGCCCTGAATATCTGTGATTTCGATGAAATCATCATCGTTTTCGCCCGTTACCAGACCTACGGAAATACCTGCAACGGGACGTTTGATGGGAACACCTGCAGCCATCCGCGACCGTGTGGACCCGCAGATCGATGCCTG
>OGGW01001043.1_pt1 | contig 23083 bp, 19 predicted proteins | sample 1571291 | NCBI WGS metagenome assembly OGGW01 (sample SAMEA2582028, study PRJEB24529) | metagenome | biome: Human gut stool | place: China | collected 2011 | reverse complement strand
CGATTACAGAAGACAATATGGAGTCAAATTGCTCCATGACCCGAAAATATTCCTCAAAAAGGAGTGAGTTTCTCAGATTTAATTTGTATCTTTGCCATGTCATATCAGAGTTTTTGCTTGTTTTCTTTTCGCAACACTAAGATAAGTGAAAATTCTGACATAGCAAAATCCGGAGTAACTTTCTGTTGCTCAGGCGCTTAAAATGTTTAATTAATAATAGTGTTGCGAAATTAATGGAATAACTAGAAATGAGATTAAAAAGACATCTACTGACAGCCGCCCTGACACTCTTTTGCCTATCGGCAGCTAACGCCCAACTGCTAAGAACAACGGTGGAGCAAGGAGAAATTGAAGGTGTGGAACATGAAGGATTCGCCTTATACAAGGGAATCCCATACGCTGAAGCACCAGTGGGCAACCTCAGATGGAAAGCCCCAGTGAGCAAGAAGCCTTGGAAGGGAGTATTCAAAGCAGACAAATGGGGAGACCGTCCACCACAGCCCATCGACCCTAACCAAAATGGTGGTGAGCAGGGCATGAGTGAGGACTGCCTATACCTCAGTGTGGAAACGCCAGCCAAGAGTAAGAATGACAAACTCCCTGTATTTGTGATGATTCATGGAGGAGCCTTTCTTTCTGGCTCCTACAGTGGAACTCAGGAAAGCTTTGTCAAGGAAGGCATCATCTATTGCAGCATAGAATACCGCTTGGGAGCCTTGGGATTCATGGCACATCCAGAGCTGAGTAAGGAATCAGGCAAGAACATATCTGGTAACTATGGCATCCTTGACCAGGTGATGGCCTTAAAATGGATTCACGACAATATCGCTGCCTTCGGTGGAGACCCTGACAAGATTACCATTGCAGGAGAATCTGCCGGTGGTATCTCGGTAAGTATACTATGCGCCTCTCCCCTTGCCAAGGGACTCTTCCGAGGAGCCATCAGCGAAAGTGGTAGTTCCTTCTGGCCTGTGGGTGAAAGCAGAAATGGTAACACGGCCATGCTCACCAACAAAGCGGCAGAAGCAGGTGGACTTATCCTTCAAAAGAGACTCAAGGCTAAGAACTTGAAGCAGCTAAGAAAAGTTCCGGCTATGGACATCGTGAAGAATACCGACTTTGAGTCCTTCTGGCCGAACGTTGACGGCTACTCCATCACCGATGACCAGTATAAGCTCTATGAAAAGGGAAACTACAATGATGTAAATGTCATCATAGGAACCAACAGCGACGAAGGAAGTATGTTTAGCCGCCCTGTCAGTGTAAGTGACTATGAGAAAAGAATCCATGAGATATATGGAAGCTGGGCAGACCAGGTTCTCAGTCTCTATCCTGCCAAGACAGAGGAAGAAACCTACTTCGCCCAATCCGACATTTTCCGTGATGGCTCCTTTGCATGGGGAACGTATGCCTGGGCTAACCTGCAGAGCAAGACCGGCAAAGGCAAGGTGTATATGTATTACTTTGACCAAGACTCTGAGAACACCATCGTGAAAAGCCGCAAGGGAGGAGCCAGCCATGTGGCAGAGATGCCATTCATCTATGGCTATAAGTTTGGCTCTGGAAAGATGACCGAGACAGAGCAGCACATGGAACAAATCATGTCACGCTACTGGATCAACTTTACCAAGACTGGCAATCCAAATGGGGATAGCCTTCCTTTCTGGACTAGCTACCAGGAAGGTAAACCAACGGTGATGATTATGAAGGAAGGACTGCATTTGGGTCCTGTTCAAAATCAAAAGCAAATGGACTTCTTCGAGAAGTTCTTCAAGGAAAAAAGAAAATAATACGTCAAGTTCCAAGTGGCATTTCTCCCACTTGGAACTTTTTCAGTACCCTCCCTGGGCTAGGAGCTTCTGCCCTTTCAGGGCGTGTGGAGCTTACATGCGAAACTTGAGTTAAAACATCATAAAGACCCAATACTATACCTTATTCTAAGCTTTCTCCGTTATTACCAGCACATGGCTTTCGTCACTCAATGTGGTGGCAAAAATATAAGTTTCACCACCATCTTTCAGCTTCAGGCGCTTGCGCAATTCTGCCACGGGAAGGGGAAAGTTGCGGGTGGCGATGTTTGCCTTGGTGATTCCTGACAGATGACGCTTCAGTTCCTTCTTATTAAAGGAGGAGATGGCGATGATGCGGAAACTCCTGCCTGGGAAGGCGGCGATAAGATCACGACTCACGAAGAGATGGCTGTTCTTGGAAAGCATTTTGGCTCCATACCGCTTGGAAAGAATGCTGAAACAGCCGGCTTTCATCAGAGAGGCATTCGGCTCGTAAAGATACTGCATCTCTTCAAAGGTGGATGGGGCTATCTTTACCGAAGATTCCTCCATTTCCATCTCATCACAAACGAAGGACTGGGAGTCGTTAATGCTATAGATACGGAGATTCCCTGGATGTCCAAAATCTTCTACTGATAGCAAAACAGAACCATTATCCTGGACAGGGAACGAATTGCTGCCTACGTTTCCGCCCTTATTTCGAGCTGAGAGCACTAAAAGAAGTTCCTTGCACTCATTGTTCACGGAGATAATATGAACCTCTTTTACGCAGTTTAATTCGCTTACCGCACGGTGCCAGTCGAGCATCGGAGAGAGTTTGATAATGACGTAATCTGCCTTCGAAAGCATTTCTTCCTGCAAAAGGGTTACATCGGGCGTACAATCTTTCAAGGATACTACCTTGTTGCCCGCATCGTCTCTACGGGCAGGATCGATGAAGATCAGCTTAAGACCAAGGTTGGTCTTAAGTAATGACTGAGACTGGTCTTCAGTTATGCCTAAAGATTTTGATGCTGCATCATCCTTCTTTGAAGCAAAAGAATGCAGCACCTCTATTCCGTCTCCATTCTTCACGATGGCGTTCTTCAAGCCCAACCGCCCAAAGTTTTCCTTTGCTGCTTCACAGAGATGAGCCTGACGCTCCACATACATCGACTTCACGCCCAATCGGGAAGCGATGTAAGAGAAGTCTACTCCGAAACCACCGGTCAGGTCAACAAACCCGATTTCTTCAGAAAAATCTCCTCCATGAGCTTCTCCTTTTATTTCATTAACATTCTCTTTTGATTCTGTTAATATCTGTTGCTTTTTGCAAGTAGCTTCATTTTTGGCGAATTCTGAATCAACAGCCCCTTTGCCCGCAAATTCGCAAATTTCAGAAAGATGAAGATTTGAGGCGTTTTCGCTCTCCTTCTCCTTTTCTTCTCCGTTTTCGGATGATGAAGGAGACAAACCGAGCAGTCGGGCTGCGAGTTCAGCCTTATAAAGTGCCGTTTGTTCTGACGAACATTGCTCCATCGAAATATGAGGGGGATAAATAATGCCATCGATGCTTGCCCAACGGGGCAGTTTTACACGAGCCATCTTTCGCCCGCGAATCTGGTCGAGAGCGAAAGGCATATCTACCTCGGGATACTTGCTGCCGAGGAAAGCCAGCTGGCGAACATCATCGTCCTGATGCTGGCGGATAAAATCGAACGTTGCTTGGTTCATTATTTCTGTTGAGTGATTCGTCATTACATTACTTATTCTTAATAACCGCAAATTTACGATATTCTGATGAGATAACAAAATATTTCTCAGAATATCTGATAATTTATGTCGGGATGCACCGAAAACAGGATGCTCTCGGCTATAATCTACCCTTTTTCCGGGCTATATGATTCTAACAGCAGGCGTAAATAAATAAATAACTGTCGGAGATAGAACAACTGCCTAGGAAAAACAGCCGGCTAGTAGAAGGCAAACAGAAAGCTGGCAGAAGGCAAACAGCCGACTAGCGCAACAGAGGCTAGTCGGCTGTTCCTGTATAACAGTTTGCCAAACATCCTTTCTCTTATTTCAAGAGAAGCATGGTTGGCAGGAATATCGCACTCTACTCTTCACTCTTCACCTTTCTGTATAAACAACTGAAGCACAATACATTACACGGGTGAAGAGATATTCAGCACTCTTCACCCACTCTTCACCACTCTTCACCCTTTACGATATTGAGAAAGGTATAAACGCAGAGCCGCTTAGCTGTCAACAGCCTAAAAAGGTGAAGGGCGGGTGAAGAGTAAAAAAACGCTCTTCACCCGCCCAACTTACTATCCTTCAACCACTTACACTCGAAAGGTGAAGAGTGAAGAGTTGTTGGGAAAATTCTCTCGCATCCGTAAAGATGCAGAGAGAAAATTCCGGTGTCTCAAAAGAAACGATGGATTAGTCAGCCAACTTAGCCTTCAAGAACTCACGGTTCAAGCGGGCGATGTTAGCGATAGACTCGTTCTTAGGACAAACAGCCTCGCAAGCACGAGTGTTTGTACAGTTACCGAATCCGAGCTCATCCATGCGTGCAATCATCTTCTTAGCACGGGCAGCAGCCTCTACACGACCCTGTGGGAGAAGTGCCAGCTGGCTAACCTTTGAGCTGACGAAGAGCATAGCAGAACCATTCTTACATGCAGCTACACAAGCACCGCAACCGATACATGTAGCGCAGTCCATTGCCTCGTCTGCATTCTCCTTAGGAATCAGGATAGCGTTGGCATCCTGAGCCTGACCTGTACGAATGCTGGTGTAACCACCTGCCTGGATAATCTTGTCGAATGCTGAACGGTCTACCATACAGTCCTTGATGATAGGGAAACCAGCAGAACGCCAAGGCTCAACGGTGATTACATCGCCATCGTTGAAACGACGCATGTAGAGCTGACATGTTGTAGCACCACGCTCAGTCTTACCGTGAGGTGTACCATTAATATAGAGAGAGCACATACCGCAGATACCCTCGCGGCAGTCGTGGTCGAAGACGAAAGGCTCCTGACCTGACTCGATGAGCTCCTCGTTCAAGATGTCGAGCATCTCGAGGAATGAAGTATCATCTGGGATGTTCTTCATCTCATGTGTATCGAAGTGACCCTGTGCTGTAGGACCGTCCTGCTTCCAATACTTAACTGTGAAACTTATATTTCTTGCCATTGTCTTGTTCGCTTTTTAATTCTTGTAATTTCTTGTCTGTACCTTAATTGCCTCATACTCGAGAGGTTCCTTGTTGAGCACTGGAGCAGTTGTATCATTGCCCTGATACTCCCAGCAACCTACGTAGAAGAAGTGCTCGTCATCACGCTTTGCCTCGCCTTCCTCTGTCTGGTACTCCTCACGGAAGTGACCACCACAGCTCTCATTGCGGTGCAATGCATCGTAAGCGATCAACTCGCCCATCAAGATGAAGTCACGCAAGTGGATAGCCTTATCCAACTCTACGTTCAAGCCTTCCTTCTTGCCAGGGATGAAGAGGTTCTTGTTGAATTCCTCGCGCAGAGCCTTCATCTTCTTCAAGCCTTCCTCAAGACCTTCCTTGGTACGACCCATACCTACATGCTCCCAAAGGATGTGCCCCAACTCCTTGTGGATAGAATCTACAGAGCGCTTGCCCTGGATACCCATCAGGCGGTCGATTTCCTTCTGAACACCTGCCTCTGCCTCTGCGAACTCTGGGAGATCGGTAGAGAGCTTTGGCCACAATGCCTGGTCGGCCAGGTAGTTCTGGATAGTGTATGGCAATACGAAGTAACCGTCAGCCAAACCCTGCATCAAAGCAGATGCACCAAGACGGTTAGCACCGTGGTCAGAGAAGTTACACTCACCAATAGCGAAGAGACCAGGGATAGTGGTCATCAACTCGTAGTCAACCCAGATACCACCCATTGTATAGTGGATAGCAGGGAAGATCATCATTGGGTTGTAGTACTTCACGCCGTTAATCTCGTTAGCCAACTCACCTGGGTTAACGTCAGTAATCTCCTCATACATATCAAAGAGGTTGCCATAACGCTGCAGGATAACGTCGATACCGAGACGGTTGATAGACTCAGAGAAGTCGAGGAATACGGCAAGACCTGTGTTGTTAACACCGAAGCCCTTGTCGCAACGCTCCTTAGCTGCACGAGAAGCCACGTCACGAGGAACCAGGTTACCGAATGCTGGGTAACGGCGCTCCAAGTAGTAGTCGCGGTCTTCCTCTGGAATATCAGAACCCTTCTTGGTACCAGCCTGCAATGCCTTGGCATCCTCAATCTTCTTAGGTACCCAGATACGACCATCGTTACGGAGTGACTCTGACATCAAAGTCAACTTACTCTGGTTTGTACCGTGAACAGGGATACATGTAGGGTGAATCTGAACGTAAGATGGGTTAGCGAAGTCAGCACCCTTGCGGTAGCACTGGATAGCTGCTGTACAGTTACAACCCATAGCGTTTGTAGAGAGGAAGTAAGCGTTACCATAACCACCAGTAGCGATAACTACGGCGTTGGCAGAGAAACGCTCCAACTCACCTGTGATCAGATTCTTGGCGATGATACCACGAGCGTGACCGTCAACGATAACTACATCCTCCATCTCGTAACGGGTGAAGAGCTTAACCTTACCAGCCTCAACCATGCGGCTCAAAGAAGAGTAAGCACCGAGGAGAAGCTGCTGACCTGTCTGACCCTTAGCATAGAATGTACGAGATACCTGAGCACCACCGAAAGAACGGTTAGCCAGCATACCACCGTACTCACGAGCGAAAGGAACGCCCTGAGCTACGCACTGGTCGATGATGTCGTTGCTCACCTCAGCCAAACGGTAAACGTTAGCCTCACGAGCACGGTAGTCACCACCCTTTACAGTATCGTAGAACAGACGGTAAACAGAGTCACCGTCATTCTGATAATTCTTAGCTGCATTGATACCACCCTGTGCAGCGATAGAGTGAGCACGACGTGGAGAGTCCTGGATGCAGAAGTTCAAGATATTGAAGCCCATCTCGCCGAGAGAAGCAGCAGCAGAAGCACCTGCCAAACCTGTACCTACAACGATAACGTCGAGCTTTAACTTATTCTTTGGGTTAACCAAACGCTGGTGAGCCTTATAGTTGGTCCATTTCTCAGCAACTGGTCCTTCAGGTATTCTAGAATTTAATGTTTTTGCCATAATCTTTTTTAATACTTAAATGATTACACGAATTATGCGCAGCACAAAGATGGAGCGCAACCGAAAGCGAATGCCAATACAACTACGATGAAGAGGAGAAGCAGGATGGTAGAGTAAATCATACCAATCATCTTCCAACGGCAGAACCAAGTCTTACCGCTCCAACCGAGAGTCTGAATAGCACTCCAGAAACCGTGAGTGAGGTGGAACCAAAGAGCTACTAACCAGATAAGGTAGAGAACTACGAATACTGGGTTAGCGAAGGTGTCCTGAATGAATGCGAAGCCATCTGATGGGCAGTGACCGAAGCTTGTACCCAAGAGTTCAGCAAACATCATGTTGTACCAGAAATTGAAGAGGTGTAGCAACAAACCGAGAACGATGATGATACCGAGCACCAACATGTTCTGGCTAGCCCACTCTACCTTCTCTGGCTTTGCTGTTACCTCGTAACGCTGGTTACCGCGAGCACGACGGTTCTGTGCTGTCAGGATGAAAGCGTAAACGATGTGACAAACTGCCAAAGCTGCCAAACCCAAAGTTGCAACTACGGCGTACCAGTTAGCACCCAACAACTCGCAAATCATGTTGTAAGCATCTCCTGAGAAGAGAGCAACAACATTCATGCAACCGTGGAATGTCAAGAATAGAATAAGAGCGATACCAGTTACTGACATCACTACCTTTCTACCAATAGATGAATTGATTAACCACATAAATGATTGAAATTTAATTATTTAACTGTTTGAAACTAATTTATATTCCACACTTTTCGTCCCTGCTATACCTATTTTCAGGCATTCTGCAATCCTCATTTCTAGGTATATTTTCGCAAGTCTGCTGCAAAATTACTATATTTTAATGATTTATCAAAGTATTTTTGCTAAAATTTCGATTTTATTTCTTACTTTTGCCGAAAATTAGAAAAAATATAGATTAAACGAAGTATGAAATTCAATTATGACGTGCTCGTTATCGGTGGAGGACATGCCGGATGCGAGGCTGCAGCAGCCTCTGCAAACATGGGTGCCAAAACCTGTTTGATAACGATGGATATGAACAAGATTGGTCAGATGAGTTGCAACCCCGCCATCGGAGGTATTGCCAAGGGACAGATTGTGCGCGAAATCGATGCATTGGGCGGACAGATGGGTATCGTAACGGATAAAACCGCCATCCAGTTCCGAATGCTCAACATCGGCAAGGGTCCTGCCGTATGGAGCCCCCGTGCCCAATGCGACAGAGGAAAGTTTATCTGGGAATGGAGAACCATCCTCGACCATACTGACAACCTCGACATCTGGCAAGACCAGGCTGACGAACTGCTCGTAGCTAACGGAGAAGCCTTCGGCGTAAAAACCATCTGGGGAGCCGAATTCTATGCCAAGAGCATCATCATCACCGCTGGAACATTCCTCAACGGACTGATGCATGTAGGAAGAAAGATGGTTGAAGGCGGAAGATGCGCCGAACCTGCCGTACACAACTTTACGGAGAGCATCACCCGATGGGGTATCACTACAGCCAGAATGAAAACCGGAACTCCGGTCAGAATTGACAAGAGAAGTGTTCATTTCGAAGATATGGAAGAACAGCCGGGCGACAGCGATTTCCACCAGTTCTCTTACATGGGAGAACATCGGGTTCTGAAACAATTGCCTTGCTGGACTTGCTACACCAACAAGAAGGTACACGAAACTTTAAAAAGCGGTCTCGCTGACTCACCTTTATATAATGGACAGATTCAGAGTACCGGTCCACGTTACTGTCCGAGTATAGAAACGAAGCTCGTCACCTTCCCCGACAAGGATCAGCATCCGCTCTTTTTGGAACCGGAAGGCGAAGATACAAACGAGATGTATCTGAACGGTTTTTCTTCAAGCATGCCGATGGATATCCAGCTGAATGCACTTCACGAGATTCCTGCTTTGAGAGATGCCAAGATTTACAGACCGGGATACGCCATCGAATACGATTACTTCGACCCTACCCAACTCAAACATTCACTGGAGTCGAAAATCATCAAAGGTCTCTTCTTTGCCGGACAGGTGAACGGAACTACCGGCTATGAGGAAGCAGGAGGACAGGGAACCGTGGCAGGAATCAACGCAGCCCTGCATTGTGTTGGCGACAAAACATTCGAGATGAACCGCGATGAGAGTTATATCGGCGTACTCATCGATGATCTCACCACAAAGGGAGTTGACGAACCATACCGTATGTTTACCTCCAGAGCCGAATACCGCATTCTGCTCCGTCAGGACGATGCCGATGCCCGACTCACCGAAAAAGCATACGAACTCGGAATTGCTAAGCGCGACCGTTACGACTGGTGGATAGGGAAAAAAGAAGCCATCGGAAGAATCATCGAATTCTGCGCCAACTATCCTATCAAGAAGGATGAGATAAATCCAAAACTGGAGGCGCTCGGCACTACTCCACTTCGCGCCGGCTGCAAGCTCATCGACCTCATCGCTCGCCCGCATCTGAACCTCACGAATCTTTCGGAGATTATTCCGGACCTGAAGGCTGCACTGGATGCACCAGCTAACCGAAAGGAAGAGATAACGGAGGCTGCAGAAATCAAGATGAAGTACAAAGGTTACATCGAACGAGAGCGTCTCATCGCCGACAAGATGCACCGCTTGGAGGATATCAAGATAAAGGGCCGTTTCAACTATTCCGAGCTCCACGAAATCTCCACAGAAGGACGCCAGAAACTCGAGCGCATCGACCCGGAAACTTTGGCACAGGCAAGCCGAATTCCGGGTGTATCACCAAGCGATATCAACGTGATGCTCGTATTACTCGGAAGATAAGCCGTTTCACAGCGAGAAACAAGGGAATTCCCAATGTTTCACGTGAAACAGACTATCAACAAAACATTTGATGCTCAACCGCTTAAGAAAGGTTGCATCAAGTGTTTTGCGGTTAAAGTAAAACTTCAGCAATTTGTGAAACAAAAGCTGTTAAATCAAGCAAAACGCAAAAACAAACGGGCAAAAAGCCCATAAAAAGAAACAAGAAAAAAGAACAAAATAAGTATCAATTTAAAGCATAAAAAGTAATGAACAATCAGCTATTATTAGACAATCTGCGTTGCATTCCAGATTGGCCAATCAAGGGTGTGAACTTCCGCGATGTTTCAACCCTTTTCAAGAATCCTGCATCTTTAAAAGAGATCAGCGATGAGATGTACGAACTCTACAAAGACAAAGGAATCACCAAGATTGTAGGCATCGAATCACGCGGTTTCGTAATGTCTTCTGCCCTTGCTATTCGTCTCGGAGCCGGCGTAGTTTTATGCCGCAAACCGGGCAAACTTCCATGCAAAACCGTACAGGAAAGTTATGCTAAGGAATATGGCATCGATACCATCGAAATCCACGAAGATGCCATCAATGAGGACGACATCGTACTCCTCCACGATGACCTCCTTGCCACCGGTGGAACCATGAAAGCAGCATGCGACCTGGTAAAGAAATTCCATCCGAAAAAAGTATATGCTAACTTCATCATCGAACTCGTAAACGAGAATTTCGAAGGCAGAAATTCCTTTGATCCAGACGTTGAAGTAACTACTTTATTACAGTTATAAGCTGCAAAAAGACTGCAAGAAATACTGCGAGAATGCAGCAAGGAAGCAGCAAGGAAGCAGTAAAAGACACTAGAGCGTTGCCGTTTCACGTGAAACAGTAACGCTCGTTTTCCCTTTAAAAACAAGTAAAAATATGACGAAACAAGAGAATGAGGAGCGCTTGGCTAGGCTTAAAAACATCGTTTTAAGTATGCCGGAAAAGCCAGGAAGCTACCAATATTACGACGAAAATCATACGATTATATATGTGGGAAAGGCGAAAAATCTGAAGAGAAGAGTATCTTCCTACTTCCATAAAGAGGTAGACAGATACAAGACAAAGGTGCTTGTTTCTAAGATTCACGACATATCTTATACGGTCGTAAACACAGAAGAAGACGCACTTTTGCTCGAAAACAGCCTGATCAAAAAGTATAATCCAAGATACAATGTCCTGCTGAAAGACGGCAAGACATACCCCTCTATATGCGTAACAAACGAGTATTTTCCACGCATTTTCAAAACTCGTCATATCAATAAAAAAGTGGGAACCTTCTTCGGTCCTTACCCTCATATCGGCAGCATGTATGCCGTTTTAGAGGTTATCAAAAAGCTTTATAAGCCCCGTACCTGCAGAATGCCTATCACCAGAGAAGGCGTTGCAGAAGGCAGATACAAGCCGTGTCTGGAGTATCATATCCACAACTGCGGAGCACCCTGCATCAACAAGCAGAGCTATGAGGAATATCAGGAAAACATGCGCCAGGCACGTGAAATTCTGAAGGGAAACACGCGGGAAGTAAGCAAATATCTCTACGATTTGATGATGAAAAATGCAGAACTTCTACGTTTTGAAATAGCCGAAGAATATAAGAAAAAGTACCAATTACTGGATGAATTTGAGGCAAAAAGCGAGGTAGTAAGCCATACCATTACAGATGTAGATGTCTTCACCATCGTAAATGATGATGCCAACAAAAACGCCTTCATCAACTATATTCATGTAAAAAACGGAACCATCAACCAGAGCTTCACCTACGAGTATAAGCGCAAGCTGGAGGAGAGCGACGAGGAACTTCTGATTACTGCCATTCCGGAAATCAGAGAGCGTTTCCACTCCACATCGAAGGAGATAATCGTGCCCTTCGAAATGGAATGGAAGCTGAAAGATGCAACCTTCTTCGTACCCCAGAGAGGTGACAAAAAGCACCTTCTGGAGCTGTCGGAAATGAACTGCAAGCAGTATAAATTCGATCGTCTGAAGCAGGCAGAAAAGCTCAATCCGGAGCAGAAACAGACCCGATTGATGAAGGAATTACAAGCCAAACTGAAGCTTCCAAAGCTGCCTTATCAGATAGAATGTTTCGATAATTCCAACATATCCGGTACTGATGCCGTGGCAGGTTGCATCGTATATAAAGGTATGAAACCATCCAGAAAAGACTATAGGAAATACAACATCAAGACGGTGGAAGGACCGGATGATTACGCATCCATGCAAGAAGTGGTAAGACGCCGGTACAGTCGCATGATAGAGGAAGAAACTGCACTTCCAGACCTCATTATTACCGATGGCGGAAAGGGTCAAATGGACGTAGTAAGAGAGGTTATTGTTGACGAATTACACCTGGATATTCCTATCGCAGGTCTTGCCAAGGACGACCGCCATCGGACCAACGAACTTCTCTTCGGATTCCCTCCTCAAACCATCGCCCTACCACCCGAAAGTGAACTGTTCAAGGTTCTGACGCAGATACAGGATGAGGTGCACAGATACGCCATCACCTTCCATCGCGACAAGCGCAGCAAACATGCTCTTCACTCAGAATTAGACGATATCAAAGGCATCGGTCCGAAGGCTAAAGAAGCCCTTCTGAGCAAGTTTAAGAGCGTGAAAAAGATGAAAGAAGCATCATTGGAACAACTTTCAGAAGTATTAGGTCCTCATAAGGCAGAAATTCTTTCAAAATATTTCGAAGAAAAAGGCGAGAATATGAAATAAAAGTTGTATATTTGCAGTTCAAACTATACTATATATATATTAATAATAAGAAGAAAAACAGAACCGAAGCAAGCATTCCACAAATGCTATTCATAAAGTTCTATGTTCAACATTCAAAGTTCAAAGTAGTAATATGAGAATCGTAATACAGCGTGTCTCTCACGCCTCAGTAACCATCGAAGGAGAGATTAAATCTGCTATCAGGCAAGGCTATCTGATCCTTTTGGGAATAGAGGAAAGCGACACTTCAGAAGATGTAGACTGGCTGGTCAGAAAGGTAATAGGACTCCGTGTTTTCGACGACGAAAACCATGTTATGAACCGCTCTATCATGGATATAAATGGTGAGATTCTGGTCATCAGCCAGTTCACCCTATTCGCCAGCTACAAGAAAGGAAACCGCCCAAGCTGGCTCAGAGCAGCCAAGCACGAAATCAGCGTTCCACTCTATGAGGAGTTCTGCAAAAAGCTATCCGATGCACTCGGAAAGCCAGTAGGAACAGGCGAATTTGGTGCTGACATGAAGGTAGATTTACTGAACGATGGACCGGTAACCATCATGATGGATACTCACAACAAGGAATAATGCCCTACCCTGAAAAGAAAGGCATCTTTCCCCATAAAAGAATTAGGAAGATGACAATAAAAGAAGCACAAGAAGCTGTAGATCAGTGGATTAAAGAATATGGCGTACGCTATTTCAGCGAACTTACCAATATGGCTTGCCTCACGGAAGAAGTGGGCGAACTGGCACGCGTCATTGCCCGAACATACGGTGACCAGAGTTTCAAGAAAGGCGAGAAACCTAACTTGGGCGAAGAGATGGCCGATGTTCTATGGGTGCTTATCTGCCTGGCAAATCAGACAGGGGTTGACTTGACAGAAGAACTCCAGAAGAGTTTTGACAAGAAGACCAAAAGGGATGCTGAAAGACATAAAAACAACCCAAAACTATCTGAACATCAGGAAGATAAAGAACAAGATAACAAGAATTAAAATTGCTATTCATATAAAAACTTAACTTTAATAATTATATAAATAACATTAAGTATGAGCAGTATTAAAGAACAGGTTCTTGCACAGCAGGGACAGTATAAAGAGTCAGACGACAAGTATTTATCAGTTTTGAAGCAGTACAACTGCAACCTCAACGATGAGGAAGTAGCTGCAGCAGTAAAGAAGATTCTCGATGAAAAGGTAGCAGAGAATGAGACCATGGAGGTCAAGAAGTTCCTCTTCGGTAGCATCGAGTTGACTTCTCTCCATACAGAAGATACAGAAGAAAGCATCCTGAAGATGATTGAAAAGGTGAACCAGTTTGCCAAGGATTATCCTCAGCTTCCTCACGTAGCAACCGTATGTACCTACCCTAACTTTGCCGGCCTTATCAGCCAGAGTCTGGAGGTTGACGGCGTAGAAATCGCGGTAGTAAGTGGCAATTTCCCATCCTCTCAGACCTTTATCGAGGTAAAGATTGCAGAAACCGCTATGGCTATTAAGGATGGTGCTACAGAGGTAGATATCGTAATGCCTGTTGGCAAGTTCTTCAGCGAAGATTACGAGGGTCTCTGCGATGATATTCAGGAACTTAAGGAGACATGCGGAGAGCATAAGATGAAGTGCATTCTGGAGACAGGCGATCTGAAGAATTGCAGCAACATCATGAAGGCTTCTATCCTCGCAATGTACTCAGGTTCTGACTATATCAAAACCTCAACAGGCAAGGAGAAGGTCTCAGCTACCCCTGAGGCAGCATACGTTATGTGCCAGGCTATCAAGGCATATTACGAAAAGACGGGCATTCAGATTGGTTTCAAGCCTGCAGGTGGTATCAATACCGTTCATGATGCCGTAGTTTACTACACTATCGTGAAGGAAGTTTTGGGCGAGAAATGGCTGACCAACCAGTGGTTGCGCCTCGGCACATCACGCCTGACTAACCTCCTCTTGAGCGAAATTCTGGGCAAGGAAATCAAGTACTTCTAAAGATAATTTCAAAGTAACATTAAACATACATGGAAAGATAGTTTTAAAGTACCATTTAAGATACTTCTAAAGAGAATTCTAGAGTATTGTTTAAAAGAAAAATTTAAAGAAAAGTAACTGATTATCAATAGAATACAAAAAAGCAAAGGGTTGATTCTCTCTGAGAACCAACCCTTTTTATATTAAGCTTTTCTTTCAATCACAAAATCCAGGTAAGCCTTCAAGGCATTGTAAATATCCTTATCCTCCACATAAGTATCGAGGAAATTCATGGCTTCGGCATGGAAATCCCACATGCGCTTATCCGCATATTCAATACCTCCGTTTTCCTTTGTAAATGCCACTAACTGAGCTATTTCATCAGCCGTCACTGTATGAGCCTTTACCTTTCTGGCAAGCTTCATCATCTCCTCATCACCGGTAGACTTCAAAGCATATATTACAGGCAAAGTCAGTTTTCCTTCAACCATATCATTACCAGTAGGTTTACCTATCTCCTTGGAATCATAATAATCAAAGATATCATCACGGATCTGGAAAATGATGCCCAAGTTCTGTCCGAAACGTTTCGCCTCTTCAACCTGCAGTTCTGAAGCATTGGCAGACATCGCTCCGATACCGGCGCAAGCCTCAAAGAGAGCAGCCGTTTTCTGCTTAATCACCTGATAATAAATATCTTCCGATATCTCTTCATTACTGATACTGTTGAGCTGAAGAATCTCACCATTAGACAGGATACGTCCCAACTCAGCAAGATAACGCACGATTTCCTCTGAATGCGAATAAGATACATGAAGCAAGGCGGTGGAAAGAATGAAATCGCCCACAAGCACAGCCACCTTATTATTATAAGTAGCATTCACGCTAGCCTGTCCGCGGCGCTCCTCACTCTCATCAACCACATCATCATGTACCAGCGAAGCGGTATGAAGAAGCTCCAGACCTACCGCAGAATGCTGGGTAACACTGGAAACCTTTCCAAAATTACGTGCCATCAACAAGATGAGTATAGGGCGCATACGTTTTCCAGCGCGCTGACGGATGTGGTCGAGCACCTGGGAAAGGAGGCCATCGCTATGCATAAGAGACTTGTTGAACAAATCTATAAAATCTGCTAATTCTGCCTCTATAGGCAGCTTGATAAGTGATAAATAGTCCATTATATGTGAGTAAATCTACTTAATTTCTGAAATTTGTTACAAAATTAATCAATTCTTCTTGAAATATCGCATTTTTTTAGTAATTTTACACCACAAAAATGAATATTATGGATAAATTGTTCCTTTTAGACGCGTATGCGCTCATTTATAGGTCGTATTACGCCTTTATGAAAGCCCCTCGAATCAATTCGAAGGGACTCAATACTTCGTGTATAATGGGGTTCTGCAATACCCTCAACGAGATACTTACCAAGGAGAAACCTACCCATATCGCGGTGGCTTTCGACCATGGCAAGACCTTCCGTCATGAGGCTTTCCCTGCATATAAAGCTCAACGAGAAGAGACACCGGAAGACATCAAACTCTCTGTGCCTATCATCAAAAATATCCTGGAGGCATATCATATCCCTATCCTTCAGGTAGATGGTTTCGAGGCGGATGATATCATTGGAACAGTTGCCTTGAAGGCAGGTGAAAAGGGGATGGAAACCTACATGCTCACACCCGATAAGGATTACGCACAACTGGTTCGTAACAATGTTTTCATGTTCCGTCCTCGTCATGGCGGTGGATACGAAAAGTTGGGCGTACAGGAAATTGAAGAGAAATACAGCATCACTTCCCCACTCCAGGTTATCGACCTCCTTGCTCTGATGGGCGACTCAGCTGATAACTTCCCAGGCTGTCCGGGCGTGGGAGAAAAGACAGCCATCAAACTTATCAACGAGTTCGGTAGTGTAGAAGGTCTTATCGAGAACTCTTCTCAAGTGAAAGGCAAGCTCCGCGAAAAAGTGGAGGGTGCTGTAGAAGATATCAGGATGTCAAAGTTCCTGGCAACCATACGAACCGATGTTCCGGTAGAGATCAAGATGGAAGATTTGAAACGGGTAGAGCCAGACAATACAAAATTGGATGAAATCTTCACCGAGTTAGAGTTTAAGTCGTTTGCTAATCGAGTTCTTAACAAACCTAAAAAGGTGCAAACAAAGCCTACAGGAGAACTCGATTTATTTGGCGTACAGCTGGCAGATAGTAAGGGAGAGCCAAAAAACGCGAGTTTTGAGACCATTAAAACGACCTCTCATTCATATAAACTCATTGATACAGAAGTAGATGCAAAGAGACTTTATGACTATTTATTGACATTCAATATTATCAGTCTAGACACAGAGACCACATCTACCGCTGCCATTGATGCAGAATTGGTGGGTTTGAGCTTTGCCGTGAAGGAAAAAGAGGCTTTCTACGTAGCAATTCCGGCAAATCGTGAAGAAGCCTTAAAAATCGTAAACATCTTCAAACCTCTCTACGAGAACCCGGAAATCTTGAAAGTGGGGCAGAACATCAAATACGATATCGAGGTGTTGATGAACTACGGCATAGAGATTCAGGGCAAGATGTTCGATACGATGCTCGCCCACTATCTCATCCAGCCAGAACTTTACCACAACATGGATTACTTGGCAGAAGTATTCCTCAACTATCAGACCATCCACATCGAAGAACTGATTGGTCCGAAGGGAAAGAACCAGAAGTCTATGCGCGATCTCGCCCCATCAGACATTTACGAATATGCTGCCGAAGATGCCGACATCACCTTGAGATTGAAAAATGTGTTCGAACCAAAACTCAAAGAAATAGATTGTGAAGATCTGTTCTGGAATGTAGAAATGCCGCTTGTACCTGTTTTAGCCCACATGGAGATGACGGGAGTATGCATCGACACCGATACCCTGAAGGAAACATCCGAGAAACTCACCAACCGCCTCAATGAGATAGAACATCATATCTATGAGTTGGCAGGCGAATCGTTCAATATCGCTTCCCCACGCCAGGTTGGAGAAATACTCTTCGGAAAGATGAAGATTGTGGAGAAGCCTAAGAAGACGAAGACGGGCCAGTACGTAACAAGCGAAGAAGTTCTTCAGCAGCTGCGCAGCAAGAGTCCAATCATCGATGAGATACTGAACTACAGAGGTTTAAAGAAACTTTTGGGAACCTATATAGATGCCCTTCCAAAGCTTATCAACTCTCGCACCGGTCACATTCATGCCTCTTTCAACCAAGCCATCACAGCCACAGGACGTCTTTCTTCAAGTGATCCAAACCTGCAGAATATTCCTGTACGCGATGACGATGGCAAGGAGATACGCAGATGCTTCATCCCAGAACCAGGCTGCCTGTTCTTCTCTGCCGACTATTCACAGATAGAACTTCGCATCATGGCACACCTGAGCCAGGATCCAAACATGGTAGAAGCATTCCGTGAAGGCTCTGATATTCATGCAGCTACAGCTGCCAAGATTTGGCACGAAGATATCAAAGAAGTAACAGATGCACAGCGCAAGAAGGCAAAAACTGCCAACTTCGGCATCATCTACGGCATCACGACCTTCGGTCTTGCCCAACGCATGAACATCGAAAACCGAGAGGCAAAGCAGATCATAGAAGACTACTTCCGCACCTTCCCTGGTGTTCAGGCTTACATGGAGAAGGCAAAGGAAATGGCAAGAGAGAAAGGCTATGCCGAAACCCTCTTCCACCGCCGTCGCTACCTGCCAGACATCAACAGCAAGAATGGTACTGTAAGAGGATTTGCCGAGCGCAATGCCATCAATGCCCCTATCCAGGGCTCTGAGGCAGACATCATCAAAGTGGCTATGATCCGCATCTTCAACCGATTCAGAGCAGAAGGCATCAGGAGCAAGATGATTATCCAGGTGCATGACGAACTCAATTTCTCCGTATATCCGGAAGAGAAGGAAAAGGTAGAGAAGATTGTGGTAGAAGAGATGCAGAACGCCTACCAGCTCAGTGTGCCTCTGGTTGCTGATGCCGGATGGGGAAACAACTGGCTAGAAGCACATTAGAAAAACCAGAAGGCGGCCACAGAAACCGCAAGGCAACTTAAATACAAAGAAGCTCGCAAGATACCAAACGTTCATCTTGCGAGCTTTTCTTTTTCGAGATGTTTCACATGAAACAATCAAACATTCTATCAAAACACCACTAAAAAGACAAATAACTCCTTTATTCACAAGTACATTTAGAAATCTTTGTTTATTTAGATTAAAAAGGATAATAAAATTATAATATTTTCATATTTATTTGGTTCTTACAGAAATAAAGTGTATATTTGCATAGTAAATCAGAAAGATATGCAAACGCACCTGTCTGATTAAAAGTGAATAGATAACAGTAATCAATCAAATTAAAAAAGAAAGGAACATTATGAAGAAATATGTTTGCGACGTGTGTGGTTGGATTTATGATCCAGAAGTAGGTGATCCAGAGGGCGGCATCGCTCCAGGTACAGCATTCGAGGATATCCCAGATGATTGGGTTTGCCCTCTTTGCGGAGTAGGCAAGGAAGATTTCAGCCCTGTAGAGGAATAAGGCTCTTTTGAAGGAATCACCCGAAGGAAATCCTCACAAAGGAATCATCAGAATGAAATGCCTGATATTCAGGCAACACATTCATAAAATAATAGGAGGAACCATTATGACAAAAGTTAGAGAAATCTACCGCTGCCAGATTTGTGGCAATGTTGTAGAAGTTGTAAACCCAGGAGCCGTGCTCAGTTGCTGTGGCGAGCCGATGAAGCTGATGAAGGAAAACACCAGCGATGGCGCCAAAGAGAAGCACGTGCCTGTGATAGAACCTATCGAGGGCGGCTATCGCGTAACAGTAGGAAGTGTGGATCATCCGATGCTTCCAGAGCATTACATCCAATGGATAGAATTGCTCACCCCTACCGATGTGCTTCGTCACGAGTTGAAGCCAGGCGAAAAGCCAGAGGCCATCTTCATGACAAATGCTGAAGCCAAGGATGTTACGGCTCGCGAATACTGCAATCTTCACGGGTTGTGGAAAGGATAAAGTACAGAGAAAAGATATAAGAGATCATTTTCCCGACATTGGGAAGATGATCTCTTTTTATCGCACAACAGCTGAAAAACACATGCACAACGGCTGTTATGCAAGCGCACATCACCTGATGTGCAAGCGCACAACAGCTGTTGTGCGGTCGTAGGCATTAACTCTTCCGGCAATTACTCCTATATCTTACAGCAACTTCCATTATATGTCTCAAAGACTTCTATTATATCTTCCAGGTACTACCTCTATATCTTTCGATGACTTTCCGTATATACCTCAACGTTCTCCCCTATATCTTTCTGCATCCGCAAGCGTTTCAACGTTTTACTTGTTTTTTCTAACATCTATTTTCCCTCACCTATAATTTTTAGTTAATTTTCCACGATTTCCTTGTATCTTTCATTTATAATGTGTAACTTTGCCTCAAATATATTTAAACGTTTTAAATAAAGCAACACAACAATGGCAAAGAACAATAAGCAGGTAGCTGGTCAAGACGGCAACAGCACCAAGAAGACCAACAGGAAAAAGAAGAAAAACAAGGTTTCGCATATCGTGAAACCCGAAAACATGACTTTGGAAGAATGGCAAATCAAACTGCGCAAGCAGGTGACCGATATCGAGCACTTCGATATCAGTTGTGTTGATGACGCCCTTTGCCCTGGAGAGTATATCGTTCGCAACCCTGAAAAGAACAACGAGTACAAGGTGGTGTATCGTGGAGCCAACAGCGAATGGAATTATTGTTCCTGCATGGATTTCAAGACTTCGAGACTCGGCACTTGCAAACATATCGAAGCCGTCAAGAAATGGTTTGGCGGAAAGAGGGGCGTACATGTACATCGGGAATTGCCACCTTATACTTCTGTCTATCTCTCCTATCGGGATGAGCGATGCGTAAAGATTCGTATCGGCTCAGACAACAAGGAGGCATACGAACAGTTAGCCAAAGATTACTTTGACAAGAACCATGTCTTGAAGAAATCAGCCTATGCCCGCATTGGCTCTTTCTTGAAACAAGCTCGCCAAATCAGCGATACATTCAGATGCTATAAAGATGTCATTGACTTTATCATCGATATTCGCGAAAAAGCGAAAAGAATGAAGATTGTGAAGACATACGATGACGAGAAACTCAACAATCTTCTGAAAGTAAACCTCTATCCTTACCAGAAAGAGGGCATCCGCTTTGCTGCAAAGGCAGGAAAGGCTATCATTGCCGACGAGATGGGTCTCGGAAAGACAATCCAAGCTATAGGTACTGCCGAACTGCTACGCAAGGAAGGTCTTATTGGCTCTGTACTCATCCTCTGCCCTACCTCGCTCAAATATCAATGGCGAAGTGAAATCAAGAAGTTTACTGATGCCGAAGTCTTCGTCATAGAGGGAAGTCATCTCAAGAGAAAGGAAGCGTACAACCGCCCGGAACCTTACAAGATTATTTCCTATAATAGTGCCGCCAATGACATCAAGATACTCGGCTGTTTGCAAACCGATATGCTCATCATGGACGAGGTGCAGCGCCTGAAGAACTGGAACACGCAGATTTCCCGTGCGGCAAGAAAGATAGAATCAGACTATTCCGTGATTCTATCAGGAACGCCTTTGGAGAACAAGCTCGATGAGCTCTACTCTATCGTAGAGTTTGTTGATAATTTCCGCCTCGCCCCTTACTACCTCTTCAAAGACAAGCATATCATTACAGATGAAACGGGAAAAGTACTAGATTATAAGAACTTAAACGACATAGGCAAGAAGCTGAGTGATATTCTCATTCGTCGTCGAAAGAAGGATGTGAAACTCCAAATGCCTGAGCGTTCTGACAAGAACCTTTTCATTCCGATGACCAACGAGCAGATGGAGATGCATCAGGAGTGGCAGAACCAAGTACGTATCCTGGTTCTGAAATGGCGCAAGATGCATTTTCTGTCCGATAAAGACCGCAAGCGTCTTCTGCTCTTCCTCTCGCAGATGCGCATGGTATGTGACAGCAGTTATATCCTCGATCAAAAGACGAGATACGACACCAAAGTGGAAGAATGCGTGAACATCATCAGCGACATTATCAGCGAGGAAGGTGAAAAGGTTGTGGTATTCAGTCAATGGGAACGCATGACCCGCCTCATCGCCAAGGAACTGGAGAAAAAAGAAATAGGCTTTGAATATCTGCATGGTGGCGTACCATCCGAAAAGCGTAAGAACCTAGTAGATAATTTCATGAACGAACCATCGAGCCGGGTTTTCCTCTCTACCGATGCCGGCAGCACAGGCTTGAACCTGCAATCTGCCGCAACTATCATCAATATCGACTTGCCTTGGAATCCTGCCGTTCTCGAACAGCGTATTGGTCGCATCTATCGCCTTGGGCAGCAGAACAACATCCAGGTTATCAATCTTGTAACACCTGATTCCATTGAGGAGGAGATGCTCGGTAAATTACGTTTCAAGACCTCTATGTTTGAGGGTGTCCTTGATGATGGCGAAGATTCTGTATTCATCACAGATGATAAGTTCAGCAAGATGATGGAAACCGTGAGCGGTATAGTGGAAGAGGACGAAGAAACAGAGAAGGTCAAGAAAGTCAAGGATGCTGATAACGTTAAAGATTCCAAAGGTCAGACAGAAAAGCCAAAGGCCGAGGAAAGCTTTGCAACTATCAATCCTAAGGATTTGGAAACAGACAAGGCTTGCGACGAACATAAATCTGATGAGAATAAAGAAGAGGTTTCCATCCAGCAACAAACGAATTCATCTTCGAACAGAGAATCCGTTACTAATCGCTCAAGTCATCCTAAGGATTTGGTTGCCCAAGGAATATCTTTCCTCTCAGGCTTAGCCGAAACCTTAAAGTCGCCAGAAGCCACTGCCCATCTGGTTGATTCCATTGTTGAGAAAGACGAGCAGACAGGCGAAACCTCCATCAAGATACCTGTGGAGAGCAAAGAGACTGTCTCTAATCTCTTGAATCTCATAGGAAAGTTGTTTGCAAAATAAGTCATGGGTAAAAAGAAACATAAGCATCAAGGACATCATTGCAAGATGTGTGGAGAGTATAAATCCAACGAGTCGTTCAGTGGTAAAGGACACAAACTGCACATCTGCAAGGAATGTATGTCCAAAAGAAACAAAGCTAAAAAGGAAAAGAAACGTTTAGAACATGATAGAATTAACGAAGTCTCAGAAGAAAACAGCTCGCAAGCTTATTAATTTGGGCTTGCAGCGAGAGTGCGCCAAGTTCATGCAATCTACCAAAGATTTCATGAACAAGAACGCATCAGCAGAGGATGCCACGATGCATACCTCAAACTATATGATAAGGTATACCAATTCGACAAGCATATCGCTCGCCGATACGATGGGATGTCAGGAGGTAGATATTACATCACCGTATGTTACCTATACTATGACGGAGTATTGACTGACGAAGACATCCGAGAGTTTGACGATGAGCTAATCGGGTAGGAGGTAAATGTTACTCATAAGAGGCATTTACCTCCTACTTTCGCA
>OGGW01001042.1_pt1 | contig 23085 bp, 20 predicted proteins | sample 1571291 | NCBI WGS metagenome assembly OGGW01 (sample SAMEA2582028, study PRJEB24529) | metagenome | biome: Human gut stool | place: China | collected 2011 | reverse complement strand
GAGCGAATGCGCTTGTGCATTTAGGACATATTACGCATTCTGTTCTTTATAGGACGGATTTTCTTTATAAAGAAGGAGAAAATTCTTTGGAATACGGATAATTGTTATAAAATTTCTTTGGGTCGGGAGGACAGAGAAAAGAATTCCCTGCACAAAAAGGCATGCAAAAGAAGCTGGCAAAAACAATTTTTTTCACCGGCTTTTTTTGTGTGCTGAATTTTGTAAAATTATGTAGGAGTTTCTTGAATAATGCTTTTTTTAGTGCTATACTAAGAAAAAAATATAGCAAATGTTTGCTTTTTTTCAAAAAAACAGCGCTGAATTTTCCGTATATGAAACAGAATGCGTAGTCTGTATTATGTGAGGAAAATGACGGTGTTTTCAAAACAAGGGGCAACAAATGCAATAAAAACACGGCAAAGCAGGCGAAAGCCTGTGACGCAAAGCTATAGGGCCTTTCAAATGGCAGCCAGCTGCAACCAGAGCGCTGCCGTGAGGGCGGTGTTTTTTTGTTTTTATAAAAACAATGGGCATTATTTAAAACAATGGGCATTATTTGGCAACAATGAGGAGGAAGATGGTTATGAAGAAGAATTATTACGCAAAGGTGCTTGCGCTGACCGTTGCGGCAAGCATGGTTTCTGTACCGGCGTTTGCAGAGGAGGGAGATGGAACTGCCGTTGCGGCGCAGGAACAGAAAAAAGAGGGTGAAAACGAGCCGAAAGTAGAAAAGATTGTGGAAAAAGAGTCCGAAGATGTTGCAGAGAAGGGGACTGTAGAAGAACAGGAAATTTCAACTTATTCTGTTGAAAATGAGGAAATTACAGCTGCTGGCGGAGCACTGCAGACAGGTACATATATTTTAAAAGATAATGTTGCATTAAATGAGAATATCACTATTCCTGATGGCGCAAAAGTAACGATTGATTTGAACGGTCATGTTTTAACGGGCAATGGAAAGGGCAGTGTAATTCGTGTTTACGGTAAGCTGACTATTCTGGACAGTGGCAACGGCGGTAAAATTGCAGGCGGTTTTAAGAACTATACTGGTGCGTGGGTTAATAATGTAGAGCATGATGGTGGTGGTATTTTTGTAGATACCCACGCAGAAGTGATTCTGGAAAGTGGCAGCATTACAGGGAATGACGCATGGAACGGCGGCGGCGTTTACGTCAATGGTGGTGGTTCTTTTACCATGAATGGTGGCGAAATTTCCAATAATAGGACACTTCGTCCTTATCATGGCGGCGGCGGTGGTATTTATGTGCTGAATGACGAGACAAAAGGAACAGGTAAATTTGTGATGAATGGCGGTGTTATCAAAGAAAACACCACATTGACACAGGGCGGCGGCGCATTTATTGACGGTGAAATGGAAATGAATGGCGGCAAAATTATTGATAATACGGGGTTGAAAGGCGGCGGCGTGTGCATCAATGGTACAATGACGCTGAATAACGGGGTTGTTTCTCGCAATAAAGCGGAATTTCTGGAAGGAACGCAATACGATGCCATCGAATGTGGCGGTATTAAGATTAACGGCGGTACATTGAACCTGAATGGCGGCGAAATCACTGATAACACAGCAATTAGCACAGAGAAAACAAATGCAAAGGACGAAGAAGTCGAAGATGCAGTTGCTGCCGGTATTTACAATATTGGTACACTGAATGTTTCCGGTGCACCCGTTGTTTCCGGAAACACCACAGACGACAAAGCACAGAACATCTATCTGAGCAGCGGCAGAGTGATTACGCTTTCTGATAATTTGGATGCAGCGGCAAAGCTGTATACAACACTGGATTCCGAAACAGGACGTGCAACAGACACAGACGGATACACTGCTCCCGAAGGCACAATTTTATCGGATAAGGAAGGGTTGACAGTAGAAACGCACAAAGGCGATATTTATTTCTTCAAAGATGTGCCTGTAGAAAATGCAGTTTGCTCCACTTGGATAGATGGTGAGCAGGTTTACCATGAAAATCTGGCGGCGGCAGTGGCATCTTTGCCTTCTGATGATAATGTGGTAACAATTTTGAATGATTGTGAACTTACTTCTCAGGTAGGTGTGACAGCGGGGGTAGAAGCAATATTGACGAGTGAGACTCCTGTAAGCATTACTTGGAAGGATGCAGACAAAGCATTTTTCTATATCAACGAGGATGCAGCACTCAGCCTGCAGGGACCGATTACAGTACAGGGCAATTATAAGAATGTAGGGAATGAGGTATCCGGCAATACGGATCTTTATGCGTTCGATGTAAGAGGTACATTAAATATTGGTGAAAGAGGTACGGCGGATGATGTTTCTCCTGTAGTAAAGAACTTTAATACAGTCACAGTCAACAGCAATAAGAAACCGAGTAGCGGATATGGCGCAATTCAGGCAAATGGCGGCAAAGTTAACCTTTACAGCGGTATTTTAGAAGGAAATACTGCATATTTGGGTGGTGCGATTTATGCAACAAATACTGCTACGGTGAATTTGATTGGCGGGGAGATTACAGGAAACTATGCATGTTATGGTGGCGGTGTAGGTGTAACAAATAGTACAACAGTAAATCTTTCCGGAACCAAGATTGATAGAAACCATAGTTATAAAAAAATCGGAGATGCTGCGTTGGGAACAGGTGATTTTGCAGGTGGTGCAGGTATCTATGCTCAGCGTAGCTCTGTTTTGGATATAACCGGCGGCGTGGTAAAAGAAAATGTTGCCGATAGTGGTGTTGGTGGGGGTATTTATTTAGCCGGCTCTGCAAGCGGTACTATGTCCGCAGGGGAAGTTAAAACTAATCAGGCGACAACAGAACAAGCTGATTTTGTTTCGACGGAAGCGCGTGGCGGCGGTATGTATATATCCAATTCTGCATTTACGCTGTCCGGCGGTTCTGTTGAAGGAAATAAAATTGTTGTAAACACAGAAAATGAAACAAACACTTCTGTTGCCGGCGGCGGCGTGGTTGCCAGTGGTGGTTCCTTTACCATGACAGGCGGCTCTATCTCTGGAAACAGCTGCCCGAACTATGGTGGCGGCTTATATGTTACAACACCCACAGTTGCTACTTTGACCGGTGGCAAGATTACAGAAAATGCAGCTGCATTCGGCGGCGGTGTTTATGTTGCGAGCAGTACGGCAGGTGGAGAGGAACTGCATCTAAGTGGCAGTCCTTACATCGCGAATAATACAGCAACTAAGAGCTATCCTGATGTGTTGTTGTCAGGCAGTAGCGAAGGCAGTAATACAACATTTCCTGCAAGAGTGATTACGCTGGATGGTGCTCTTACTTCAGGTGCACATATTGGTGTACAGCGTAAGGACAGTACAACAGTTATTGCAAAGGGGACGGATACTTATGCCGTTACGGATAATGATGCGGCTTTCTTTACTTACTCTAATAGTAATAAGCTGATTCAGAAGGAAGAAAATCAGCTTGTTTTGGCGGATAAGAATGGTACATATCACACCGTTACATTAAATCTTCCTGACCATGTGAAAGCGGATAGAGCATTGACTGCACAGGTTGCAGACAAGGGTGCATATGAGGTTACTCTCACAGCAGAGAAAGGCTATAAGATTAGTTCTGTTACAGTTGGTGGGAAAGAAAAGACTTTGGTTGATGGGAAGTTGACGCTGAATCCTATTTCTGGGAATACAACAATTACTGTGACAGAGGAGAAGAAAGCAGCTCCTACACTGACCTTGTCCTCCAACAGCGGTATTTTCAGAATTAACAGAGGCCCTGTAACCTTTACTTATACTTATGATGGGGATGGCGCAGTAACTGCGACAAGCAGTGATGATTCTGTTGCGACAGCAAAGGCTGACACTGAAACAAAGACAGTTACTGTGACGTTGCACTCCGTTGGTACGGCGAAAATCACGGTATCTGCGACAGAGGGGGACAATTTCCTTGCAAAGGATGCAACCTATGACCTGACTGTGCAGAAGAAGAAATCCTCTTCCTCCTCCTCTGATACCGCCGCACCGACCTACGGTGTTAGCACAGGCAAGACAGAGAACGGCAAGATTTCCGTTACCCCTGCGAAGGCAGAAGCGGGCGAGAAGGTAACAATCAAAGCAACACCTGACAGTGGCTATCAGCTGGATAAGGTGACTGTAAAGGATAAAGACAACAGCAACGTGAAGCTGACGAAGGTAAACGATAACGAATACACCTTCACAATGCCGAAGGGCAAGGTTTCCGTTGATGCGACATTCGTACAGAAGGATGCGGCAGATGATAACAGCGCGGCTGAAAAGAGCAAGGTAATCAAGCTGCAAATCGGCAGTCGCATTGTCAACGTGGATAATGAAGCAGTGATTTACGATGCTGCACCCGTTATTCGCAATGACAGAACTCTGGTTCCTATCAGAATCGTTACAGAAACTCTGGGCGGCAAGATTGATTGGAACGGCGTAACAAAAGAGGTTACACTGAACATCGACGGCAAGGAAAGCAAGATGACAATCGGTAAAACGCTGGAGAAATACGGTGTTGCACCTGTGATTATTGATGGACGTACCTTCGTACCTGTTCGCTTTGTGGCAGACGAGCTTGGCGCAACCGTCGCTTGGGACGATGCAACAAAGACAGTGACAATCACGAAAATTGAAAAATAAATCGGAAAAAGAATAACCGAGGGCGTTCATCGGAAACGGTGAGCGCCTTTCGTGTCATGAAATACGGGAAGGAGGATGCGCATGAAAGAAATGGGAAAGCGGCTCAAGGGGCTAAGAGAGAGCATGGGGCTGTCACAGATGAAAATGGCGGAGATTTTGGGATTGAAACAGCCCAGTATTAACCGCTATGAGCAGGGGACAGCAACACCAACGGTTGAAAATCTGAGGAAATATGCGGACTATTTTGACGTGTCTATGGATTACATCTTTGCTCGCACGGATCATCCGGAGGGGAAATTGTACGCACATCAGCCGAAGGCTCTGGCAGGTAATAGGGAGATGCGGCAGTTTATTGAGCTGTGCTTTGACCCGGGTTCGCCATACAATGAAAGGCTGAAGGAAACGATGCTGCGGATGCTGGAGGAAATGCAGGAGTGAGCTTCGGGGGCTACAGCTTAGAATGTGCTCCTATAGGATTGTTCTTAAAACCATCGGCTTTATTGGCAGATATTTATTTCAATTTATCGCAGTTTTTAAAATTTGTTGCAAAATTAGGGCTTCTACTTCTTGTATAACGACCGGTATCATGATACATTTGATGTAGATTAGAATATATGGAAGAAAGAGATATAATAGAAATAAATAGAGGGAGAGAATAATGAAAATTTCAAAAAAAGATGCGTTGCTGTGGTTTTCCTTTTTTGCACAGTTGGACGAGGAGGAAGAGCTGCTGCCGAAGCAGATGGAACTGGTTTATGCGACCTTTGCGCAGATTGAGGATGCCATTGATGCGAGAAACGAGAAGCTGATGGCGGAAATCAAGGGGCTGAAATCTATTGGCGGCAGAACCTATTTTGTCGGTCCGGAGGAAAAATTCGCCAAGGGCTGCCGTTCCTGCATGACGGGGACAGGCTTGACTGCCATTCGTAAGACGAACAAATGCAACATCCAGTGCAAATTTTGCTATAACTACGGCGAGCTGGAAGACTGTATGCCCATCGGAGAGGGTCTTTGGGAAATCGGCGGCACGAAGTTTTACGAACGGGATTTAGACCTGTTGCTTTCCATTCAGGAGAAGCCGACAGGGATTTCCTATGTTTACTTAGAGCCATTTATGGAGATTGAAAAATACTACGGCATCATCCGAAAATTCCACGAAGCAGGGATTCATCAGCACATGTATACCAACGGCACGCTGGCGACAGAAGAAAATCTGAAGGCATTAGGTGAGGCAGGGCTCGATGAGCTGCGGTTCAATCTGGGGGCGAGCAATGCTTCCGATAAGGTAATTGAAGCGATTGCGACAGCAAAGAAATATATCAGATATGTCGGGATTGAAACGCCTATGACACCCGAATATTTTGAAGCATTTATGCAGAAAAAGGATAAGATTCTGGCAACAGGCGTGGATTTCATGAACTGTGCGGAGCTGCATCTGAACAACAACAACATCTGGAATTACGAAGGAGAAAACATGTACGTCTATCGACAGGGGTATGTTTCTCCCATCCGGAGCAGAGAGCTGACCTTCAAGCTGATGAAGCTGGCGGACGAGGAAGGCTGGAATGTTGCGGTGCATGACTGTTCCAACCGCACGAAATTTGCCCGTGGGCTGAATCTGAAGGGCAAGGAAGGCGGTTGGTTCGGCGCAAGCAGCTACGGCTCTGAATTCAGCAGACCGCCCTTTGCAGCGTTCCTGCCGATTTTGCAGGACGAAAATTTCCAATTTTTAGAGGAAGAGGAGCTGCCCGAAGGCTACAGACCGGGCGAATTGTTCTTCTAAAAAAGCAAATAAAAAAGCACTTGAATTCGTATTTTTGGATACGGGTTTCAAGTGCTTTCTTTTTGTTTTTTTATTCTGCGGAAACGGTTTTCCAAAGCAGAAGGGCATCCTCTACATAGCATTCCAGCTTTCCTTGGTCAACCAAATAGGAAAGATAGGAACGAATCGTGCTGCCAATGAGGACATATTGGCTATAATCCATCGTTAATGCAAATCGTTTGAACACTCGCTTGAGAATCAGCTCAAAGTGCAGCGGCTCCCTGCAGATTTCCAGAAGTGCATCCAGAATTTCCTGCATCTTTTTACGGTTTGCGTCTGCCAGAGGTTTGATATTCTCCGTCGGCTCCGCATGCGCAGGGATGAACAGCCTGCCCTCCAGCTTTTCTATCATATCCAGCGTTTCAAGCTGTGCCGCAATATCATAGAAAAAGGAGATATGATATTTTTCAAGGATATTTTCTCCAAACACGCAGTCTGCCATAAAATAAACATCATCGGGTGTTTTCACGCCGATCATGTCCCAGAAATGCCCCGGCAGGCGGAAATATTCCATGCCCGCAGGCAAAGGCGCATCGGCGATATCCTGCCCCTTGGAGGGGGTTGCCATGAGGAATTTATTCCGCAGCTTTTTGAAGGGATAGCCGCCGTAAAGGAAGGATGGCTCAAGCATCGGGTGCTCCACAATCACCAGCTCCATGGGTGTGGTATAGACGGCGCAGTTAAGCCGATTCTGCAGCAGGGTATTGCCGCCGTCATGGTCGGCGTTGGAATGGGTGTTGATGATTGCGGTCAGCTTCCAGCCCTGTGCATCCAGAATTTTCTGGATTTTTCTGCCGGCATCCTTGTCGTTTCCGCTGTCGATCAGCCAGACATCGTCATCGCTTACACGATAAACGCCGATTTTGGAAGGAGCATTGATGTAATAGGTATTTTCTGCGACCTGCACCAGTTCATACATGGGCAAAACCTCCTTTGCTTTTGTTTCTGTGGGACTCTGTCCCACGCCCTGCAAGGGGATAATCCCCTTGACCTTATTTGCAAAAACTGCGTTTTTGCGAGGAATTATTGAAATTTCCCACACAAAACGCAGTTTTGTGTCAGTATAGGGTTCTTAGGGGATTATCCCCTAGGTGGGGTTTGGGGCAAAGCCCCAAGGTCTTTAAGGTGTTTAGTTCATGGAATCCGTAGAGCCGATGACATTTTTGATTTTGTCCTCAACCAGCTCCTGAATCAGCGCTCTGCCTGCGCCCAGATAGCCGCGGGGGTCAAATGCCGCAGGCTCATCCCCGAAGGATTTGCGAACAGCAGCAGTCATTGCCAGTCTCAGGTCAGTATCCATGTTGATTTTGCAGACAGCCATGGAAGATGCCTTGCGCAGCATTTCCGCAGGAATCCCTTTTGCGCCCGCAATGTTTCCGCCGTATTCGTTGCACATTGCAACACATCTCTGGTCAACAGAGGATGCACCGTGCAGAACGATGGGGTAGTTATGGAAGCCTGCCGCCTCCAGCTTTTCTGTGATGGTTGCCAGTCTGTCAAAGTCCAGCTTTGCCTCGCCCTTGAATTTATAAGCACCATGGCTTGTGCCGATGGCAATCGCGAGGGAATCCACGCCGGTGCGTTTTACGAAATCAACTGCCTGATCGGGATCAGTGTAGGTTGCGTGTGCCGCATCTACGTTAACCTCATCCTCAACGCCTGCCAGCTTGCCCAGCTCTGCCTCAACCACGATACCTCTTTCATGGGCGTATTCTACGATTTTCTTTGTCTGTGCCACGTTTTCCTCATACTCCAGATGGGAACCGTCAAACATGACAGATGTGAAACCGTATTCGATACAGTCTTTACATACTTCAAAATCGGAGCCATGATCCAGATGCAGTGCAATATCCAGACCGGTTTCTTCGATTGCGGCATCCACCATTGCCTTCAGATATTTGGGATGTGCATACTTTAGCGCAGATTTGGAAACCTGCAGGATGACAGCGGAATTCTGCGCCTTTGCCGCAGCTACGACACCTTGGATGATTTCCATGTTATTGATGTTGAACGCACCGATGGCATAGCCGCCCTCAAATGCCTTTTCAAACATTTTTTTTGTTGTTACCAAAGCCATATAAAGACACCTCTCTTGAATTATTTTGGGTTTGCATTTAGCATTGCCTTATATTAGAATTATAATACGGTAATAGATTTGTGACAAGGCATTTGCACGGAAAAGATTGGGGGCATGGAAAAATGAAAGCAATTCTGGCGATTCTGGCAGTTCTGGGGATAGACCTTTCCTCGAAGGAGTGGGCAGAGAAAAACCTGCCGCTCAATAAAAAACGGGAAATTGTCAAAGATCACCTCTATTTCTGGCACATAAAGAACAAAGGCATAGCATATAATAGATTCAGCGGAAGAAGAAAGGGAATCCTTTTTGCCACGGGCGCGCTGCTTGCCTTTTACGGCGGTCTGCTGGTGCGGATTTTACGCGGCAAAGGGGAAAGACGGCTTGCCCTTCCGCTTGCCCTGACTCTGGGCGGCGGTGCGGCAAATTTCTGGGAGCGACTCAGAAAAGGGCGCGTGACGGATTTTTTATTCATCCCCGTGAAGGGGAAAAATGCCCCGATTTTTAACATTGCGGATGTTTCGATTGTCGTTGGTGCGCTCTGGATGACAGTGATTCCGTTTCTCAAAAATAAGAAAAATTGATTTTACTGTTGCCTAACATGGGCGATTGTAGTATAATCAGTACAGAAATCCTGAAATGCACGACAACTTGCTATATTTGAACCTACATTACTGACTCGGGATTCCTATAAACAGCGGATATGTCAGGCCCCAAGATAATTCCCTTTGGGCGGGGGAAGGCAGATTCCGAGGTTGCGGAAACCCACCTGGCTTAGGCTAGGTGTCAAGGGGCAAGACCGGCATTTCGGGGTTATTTTTTTACATTAAAACAGAAATAGAGCATCAGCAGAGAACAGCCGCCGGAAGGCGGTTCTTTTTTTGCCGGGAATGTATATACTTGTACCGATAAGGAGTTGGTACAATGAAAAAATACATATTACTGGGCGGTCTGCTGCTGCTTTCCCTTTCCGCATGCGGTACGGAGCGGTCGTCAGAGCGCGCAAAGGTGGGGCAGATTGGTGCAGAGAGCTCCGTCAGTCGGGAGATGGCGGCGAAAACGATTGCCTTAGCGTTTTATACGAATCAGGAATTGGATGAAATGGAAACGAAGCTGGATTTTTCCGACCTTTCAGAGGAGGACTGGGCGTATCCTTATATTCAGGGCTGTGTGGAGCAGGGCTTTTTCGCGGGCAGTGAGGAAGGCACCTTTCGTCCGCAGGCGGATTTGACGCTTTGGGAGGCACAGACATTGATGGACAGGCTTGCGCCCGATTATAACAGCCGCATTGTGCTGACGGCGGAGAATAAAAACATGGCGGTTTCCTATGAGCTTTGGGTGCAGCTTTTGGAAACGGTGCTTAAGGCAAGGCGCGGAGAGGACAGCCTTTATTCCTATGGGATTCAAACGGAAAATGCGGTGGTTCTGGATGCGGATGGGCTTTGCGATACGGGCAGATTCACCGCGGCAGGCATAGATTTAACGCCCTATGCCGCAAGCCGCATCACCTTTCTGGAAAAGGATGGGGAAATCCTTGCGCTGCTGACGGTAGAAGCTGCTTCGCCTGTGGTAAAAAATATCTATTGCAGGCAGGAAAAAGGCGCGCTTTCTCTGGAAACGGGGGAGGGCGCGGCGATGCTTGCCTATGGAAAAGCGCTTGATGAGGGGATTTATGATGTAAAACTGGAAAACGGTAAGGTCGCAGAGGTGACGGCAGTGGAATCTGTCGGAGGCTGCACCGTGAAGCGCGTGGACGGAGAAACGCTGTATCTGGCGGAGCGGGGCGAACTGCCTTGGGCAGAAGCGGCAAGGGTTTATGATGCGGCAGGAGAAGAAATCGCAAAGGCGGATTTTACCGATTTGATTTGCGGCACGGATTGCGGCGAATTTTTTGAAAAGGACGGGGAAATCTGTGCGGCGGTGATTCGTACCCCTGCGGTTTTGGAACGGATGCGCGTCTTTCTGAAGGGGGCGGAGCAGGAAACCGTAACCCTTTTCGCGGAGAATGGCTTTACGCTTTCCAATGGAACAAACGAGAAGCATTTTTTGCCCGAAGCAAAGGCGGTTCTAACAGCCGATTTGCCTTGGTTTTCGCATGGCATTGTGACGGCAACGGCAGAAACACCGATTCGTGTGGCATTTGCAGACGGAACAGCATATCAATATGAAGGCACGATTGAATTGGAACGGCGCGGCGCAGACAGCCTTGCTGTTATCAACGAACTGCCCTTGGAACGGTATCTGCTCGGCGTTGTGCCGCATGAAATGCCGACCTCCTTCGGACAGACGGCATTGGAGGCGCAGGCAATTACGGCACGCAGCTATGCCTATAATCAGTTTTATGCGAATACCTATTGTGCGTATGGCGCGCATGTAACCGATACCACCGCCAGTCAGGTGTATCTGGGCTATGCTGAAAATGAAACGGCGGCACAGGCGGTGAAAGCGACCGAGGGGATGTGTGCCGTAACGAAAACAGGTGCGGTGGCGCAGACCTATTTTTATTCCACCTCCTGTGGCTTCGGGGCAGGCAGTCAGGAGGTCTGGTCGAAGGACGGCAGCTTTTCCGGCAGGGAAAAATCCTATTTGCAGGCGCAGACCTACGGGGATTTCGCGTCGCCGCAGACAGAGGAGGAATGGCTTGCCTTCTGGCAGGATTGGAAGAAACAGGGATATGATATGAATTCACCGTGGTATCGCTGGAAGGTGTATTTCAGCTGTGGACAGCTGACAGAAATTTTGCAGAAAACCTTAGCGGAAAGCGCGAATTGCAGGGTAGAAGGAAATAAAAATGATTTGGGCAGGCTGACAGGCATTGCGGTGACACGCAGAGGACAGGGTGGACTCGCAATGGAATTGCAGTTGACCTTTGAAAAGGGGATGGCAACGGTGAAAACGGAAAATGCTATCCGTAAGGCGCTTTCGCCAACAAAAAGAACCCTTGGTGAGCCGATTTATCTGCAACGAAAGGGTGCAGAAGCCGTGACGGGAAATGCTATGCTGCCAAGCGGATTTTTCGCAGTGAAGGAAATGAAAAACGCGGAAGGAAAGCTGACGGGCGTGGCGCTTTACGGCGGCGGAAACGGGCATGGTGTGGGACTGAGCCAGTATGGCGCGAAATACCTTGCGGAGCAGGGGAAAACAGCCGCAGAGATTGTTGCGTGCTATTTCCCGGGGACAAAGGTAGAGAAGGTGCTGTAAAGAGAGTAGGACTCAACTTTCCCTATGAAAAAAATTCGTAGTGGACTAAAAACAGTCCCTTTTCTGAAGAAGAAATGTGCTATCATAGGGCAGATGGCAGAAAGGAAGTGTTTTTATGGCTATGGATGAAATGAAAAGGCAGTTATTTGAACAGGAAAGATGGATTCACCGTTTGTCTGCCCTGAGCGGTTTGGTTTATATGTTGAGCAATTCTTTGCAGGCAGTTGAAATGGACGGAAAGGATGATTATATCAATGCTGTCGGGTATATAAGCAGTTCCTTGTCAGAAACAGAATTGGCTCTGAAACAGCTATCCGAGGAAATGTTCACATCTTTCAGAGGTTGGAAAGCACAGACGTATGTGCTTTTGCAGGAATATCCTGTGTAAAAGAAAAAAGTCCCCTAAGGGGACTTTTTTTGTTGCAAGGAAAGCATGTTGTCGAAAAAAGGAAAGCATGCTATGATAGATACATGGAAACCGTGACAGGTTTGGCTGACCTCCGATTTTAACTAAGGATTGGAGGTGGTGCTATGAATACTTATGAAGTGTGGATGACCGTACTTACATTTGGCTTATTTTTGATAGCACTCCTCTCTTATATAGACAAGAGAAAATAAAAAGACTACCTGTCATAGAACTTTGGACGGTTTAGACAGGTAGTCTTACCCCTGAGGTTGACCACAACGTGGCGGTTTCCTACTTAGTTTTATTATAGCATTCGCAGGGGAAGAAAGCAACCACGAAGTGGGTGCTTTTTTATCGCTTTTATCGCAGAGAAACGTAGGTTTTAATGACCTCAACGATTTTATCCAGATCCATTCTGGAGGTGTTGAGGATAAGGTCATAATTTTCTGCCTTTCCCCATTTGCCGCCTGTGAAGTAGTTGTAATAATTCGCACGGCGCTTATCGGTCTTAATCACCATGGATTCTGCGCCCTGAGGGTCGTGGTGATAGGTATGGATGGCACGCTCCACGCGGTCGGGCAAATCCGCCTGCAGGAAAATATTGATGCAGTTGGGGTTTTCGGACAGCACATAGTTTGCGGAACGCCCAACAATCACACAGGGACCCTCCTCTGCCACCTCTTTGATGACCTGAGACTGCACCAGAAAGATTTTTTCATTCAGCGGCAGACCGACAGAATCAATGCTGGGGGTCAGAGAGGTCAGAGAGAAAAACAGATTGCCGACAGAGGTTTTTTCCGCATCCTTGAAGCATTCAACGGAAAGTCCGGTTTTTTCTGCTGCCATGGTAATCAGTTCGTTATCATAAAAGGGAATCCCAAGGGTTTCCGCCAGTTTTTTGCCGACAATGCGACCGCCGCTGCCATATTGGCGGCTGATGGTGATGATTTTATTCTGGTTCATGGTAACAACTCCTTATCGTTCAGAAATGCAATTTCTGTAAAATTTATTTTTCATATTTTTTCATTATACCGCTTTTTCCAAAAAGTGACAAGCGGAGATTTTTTCGGTGAAAAAACAGCTTTTTCCGCTTGGAAACTTTACTTTTTCAAGAAAAGTGTTTATGATATTAAGGATGGACTACTATGACAGTAGAAAACAGAAATAGATAAAAGAGTAAGGAGATAGTGACATGGGTGAAGCTTTAACAGGTTTAAAAAGAAGCTGCATGTGCTGCGATGTAAACGAAAGCATGATTGGGCAGGAAGTGACGGTAATGGGCTGGGTACAGCGTCGCCGCGACCTGGGTCAGCTGATTTTTATTGCATTGAGGGATAAAACGGGCTTGGTGCAGATTGCAATCGATGGCAACACAGCAGAAAAGGATTTGTTCGCAAAGGCGGAAACGGTTCGCAGTGAATATGTACTGGCAGTGAAGGGTCTGGTTGCCGCAAGAGAAGAGGGCAACATCAACCCCAACATGAAAACAGGGAAAATCGAGATTATCGCCAAGGAGCTGCGTATCCTTTCCGAATCCGAAACAACCCCCTTCCAGATTGAGGACAACATCACCGTAAAGGATGATTTGCGTCTGAAATATCGTTATCTGGATTTGAGAAGACCTTCTCAGCTGAAAAATCTGGTGCTGCGTCATAAGGTTGTACAGGTGATGAGAAACTTCCTGGATAAAGAGGGCTTTTTGGAAATTGAAACTCCTGTTCTGGGCAAATCCACACCCGAAGGCGCAAGAGACTATCTCGTACCTTCTCGCGTACACCCCGGCAATTTCTATGGTCTGCCTCAGTCCCCGCAGCTGTATAAGCAGCTTCTGATGGTTTCCGGTATGGACAGATATTATCAGGTTGCGAAATGCTTCCGTGACGAGGATCTGCGTGCGGACAGACAGCCCGAATTCACACAGGTGGACATGGAGCTGTCCTTCGTGGAAATCGAAGATATCATGGATATCAACGAAAGAATGATGCAGAAGGTATTCAAGGATTTGATGAACGTAGACATCAAGCTGCCCCTGCCCAGAATGACCTATGCAGAGGCAATGGAGCGCTTTGGTTCCGATAAGCCCGATGTGCGCTTCGGCATGGAACTGAAAAATATTTCCGATGTTGTGGCAGGTACCGATTTTGTGGTATTCAAATCCGCTCTGGAAAACGGCGGCAGCGTGCGTGCCATCAATGCGAAGGGCTGTGGCTCCTTCCCTAGAAAGAAAATCGATTCTCTGGTTGAATTTGTAAAAACATATAAGGCAAAGGGATTGGCTTGGATTGTGGTAAATGCAGACGGCACAATCAAATCCCAGATTGCAAAATTCTTCACACCCGAAAAAATGCAGGAAATCGTAGATGCGATGGATGGGCAGCCCGGTGACCTGATTCTCATTTGCGCGGATAAGGATAAGGTCGTATTCGACTCCCTTGGCGCGCTGCGTGTAGAGCTGAGCAAAATACTGGAGCTGACAAAGCCCGATGATTTCGCATTCCTGTGGATTACAGAATTCCCTATGCTGGAATGGGATGAGGAGGAAAACAGATATGTAGCGGTACATCATCCGTTTACCGCTCCCATGGATGAGGACTTGGATCTGATTGACACCAATCCCGGTGCTGTGCGTGCAAAGGCATACGATATCGTTCTGAACGGCTATGAGCTGGGCGGCGGCTCCATCAGAATCCACCGCAGAGATATCCAGAAGAAGATGTTCGAGCTACTGGGCTTCAGCGATGAGGACGCACAGGAACGCTTCGGCTTCCTTTTGGATGCCTTCAAATACGGCGTACCCCCTCATGGCGGTCTTGCCTTCGGTCTGGACAGAATCATCATGCTGATGAGCAATGCGCCCAGTATTCGTGACGTGATTGCCTTCCCTAAGGTAAAGGACGCATCCTGCCCGATGACAGATGCACCCGGCGTGGTAGACGAAAAACAGCTGGACGAGCTGGGCATCGCAATCAAGGAAACAGAAGAAGCAACAGAGGAATAAAAACGGTGAAAAGGGTGGAAAAATTTCTGCCCTTTTCTTTTTTTTACACGAAAAGTCAAAACTTCCTCTTGACTTTTTCGTAAAAATATAAGAAAATAGCTATGTTATACATCTGTCGGTGCGTGGCCCAGCTTGGTAGGGCGCAGCGTTCGGGTCGCTGAGGTCGTGGGTTCAAATCCCGTCGCACCGATACGAAAAAGCCTTGAAGGGCAAAAAAGGAAGTACTCTCTTTTGAGGGTGCTTCTTTTTTTGCTTTTTTTGGGTAAGCGGCGGAAAAAGGCTAAAATTATAAAAGGGTTTCGAATTGTACCTCCTTTTTCAGAGAATTTGCAAAAAAACTCTCCGGTAAATGATCCGTCTGACAGGGGCGAAAGGAATGAAAATAACGGTGGCGGGGGAGAAAATGCGAGAATCATCCTGTTTTCCAAACTCTACCCTTAGTGGATGTATTGCTGAAAACACCCTAAAAAAAGTTGTAAAAATTTTGAAAACGATATTGACCCTCCTTTTGCTGTATCAAATATACTTCAGTTAAAGCTAAGGAACACCAAACACTTAGCAGAAATAAATTCACTTAGACAAATAATAAATCGAATGCATTTTAAAGGAGGAAGCAATTATGGTAGGTAAGAAGGTAGTACATCACTTAATGATGAGCGCAAAGGATGCACACTATGTAGGCGGTCTGGTAAACGGTGCAAGAATTGTAGACCAGTGGGGCGATGTGGGTACAGAGCTGATGGTTTATGTAGACGGTGACATTTCCTTGTTCCTGGGTTATGAAAAGGTTGAATTTCTTGCCCCTGTATATGTTGGTGATTTCATGGAATATCACGGCTGGATTGAAAAGGTTGGCAATCAGTCCTACACCTGCAAATTTGAAGCATGGAAGGTTGCAACACAGCTGGACAGAACAGACTTGATTTGACACAGGCATACAGCGGCCCGTTTTGTACGATGAATCTGGCTGACCACGGTGCAGAGGTGATTAAAATCGAAACACCGGAGAAGGGAGACCAGACTCGTGGCTGGGGCCCTATGGAAAACGGCTACAGCGGCTATTATGCCTATATCAACCGCAACAAAAAGGGCATTACGCTGAATCTGAAAACAGAGGAAGGCAAGCAGATTTTTACAGAGTTGCTGAAAACAGCGGATGTTGTCTGTGAAAACTATAAGGTCGGTGTGCTGGAGCGTCTTGGTTTTTCCTATGAAAAAATGAAAGCAATCAATCCCGGAATCATTTATGGTTCGATTAGCGGCTTTGGCTTGAGCGGTGATTTGGCATCCCGTCCTGCCTATGATATTGTTGCACAGGCGATGAGCGGTATGATGAGTGTAACCGGCTTTCCGGATGGTGCGCCTTGCAAGATTGGTCCCTCTATAGGGGATAACTACACAGGTGCGTATCTTTGCATGGGTGTGCTGATGGCTTTGTATGAAAGAGAAAAAACAGGGGCAGGCAGGCGCATTGATGTTGCAATGATGGATACTCTGTTCTCTGTGATGGAAAACTTTGTGGTGGAATATACGATTGCGGGAAAAACACCCCACAGAGCAGGCAATCAGGATCCTTCCATTGCCCCCTTTGATTCCTTCCGTGCAAAGGACGGCGATTTTGTGATGGGCTGCGGCACAGATAAAATGTATGCCCCTCTTTGCGGTGCAATGGAAAGGGAGGACTTGGCAAAAGACCCTCGTTTTCTGACAAACCTTGACCGCTGTGAGAACTACGGCGCGCTGAGGCCCTTGATTGAAGCATGGACAATAACAAAAACGGTGAAGGAATTGGAGAAAATCATTTCCGGTCTGTCCATTCCCTTTGGCGAAATTCTGAATATTCCGCAGGCGGCAGAGCATCCGCAGACAAAGGAGAGGAATATGCTGTGGAATGTTTATCAATCGGGCATGGAAAGAACGATTTGGATTCCCGGTACACCGATTAAGATTCATGGCGAGGCGGATGAGCCGAGAAAGGCAGCACCTTTGTTGGGCGAGGATAATGCAAGCGTTTTCGGTGAGCTTGGGTATGATGCGGCATCGGTTGAGGATTTGGAAAACCAGTATGCGGAAGGGCAGCTTCTTCTGGAACGTCTGGAAATGGGACATAATCTGCTGGGGGGAGATAAAAACCGGTGGTCTACGGAAAGTATTGTTTCCGTAGAAAGATGGTTTGAATTATTTGAAATCGTGTAGCGACAAAAATTGCGGGCAACCGGATCTGTGGTTTTGACCTATCATAATAATCCGTTGGAGCAGTTCTATCAGAGGGATTGTGATTTGGAAATCTGTATTCAGGTAAATGAAGCAGTGGCGGCACCTGCGGCTAAGACGTTTGGCGGCTTTACGGCTGTAACAGCTTTGCATGTCGGGCGAAATGAGGATATCATTCAGACACATATTAAGGCAATCAAATGGCTGAATCAACAGGGATATACCATTGCGGGGCCGGTATCCGAGGAATATATCATTTCTCCCGTGGATATCACAAACGAAGAGGATCACATCACAAAGGTAATCATTCCGATTGAAAAACCGGAAACCGGAAAATCAACTGTATGAGAAAGAGCGGAATCGAATAAAAAGGGCTTTCGCTCTTTTTTTAATTTTCTCTTAAATAAGTTGTTTCCGGCAGGCAATTCGATTATAATGTAACGATGGAATAAAGCGTACAAACAGGAAAGGAGTTTCTGATAAAATGGTAACAGAAATTTTAAAGGCCATATTCTTTGGCATTGTGGAGGGCATTACGGAATGGCTGCCCATTTCCTCTACGGGACACATGATTCTGCTGAACGAATTTGTGAAGCTGCAGGTTTCGGATGAATTTTATAAGCTGTTTGAGGTTGTCATTCAGCTTGGCGCAATTCTGGCAGTTATCCTGCTGTTCTTCCATAAGCTGAATCCCTTCTCGCCAAGCAAGAGCGCGCCGCAGAAGCGGAACACCTGGCGGCTGTGGTTCAAGGTGGTGCTTGCGGTGATTCCTTCCGCGGTGATCGGTCTGCCGTTGGATGACTGGATGGATGCACATTTTTACAATTATGTTGTGGTTGCCATCACTTTGATTGTTTACGGGATTGCGTTTTTGTTCGTGGAGCGAGAAAACAGCAACCGCAGAGCCTACGCAAATTCGGTGTATGATATTGATTTGAAAACTGCCTTGCTCATCGGCTGCTTCCAGTGCCTGAGCCTGATTCCCGGTACTTCCCGTTCCGGCTCCACCATTCTGGGGGCAATCATCCTTGGTGTAGGCAGAGCCGCAGGGGCAGAATTCTCCTTCTTCCTTGCCATCCCCACGATGCTTGGCGCAAGCGTGCTGAAGCTTGTGAAATTCCTGCTTTCCGGCGTTTCCGCAACAGGCGCGGAGTGGGCGATTCTGGCGGTCGGCTGCGTGGTTTCCTTCGTGGTCAGCCTGCTTGTCATCAAGGGTCTGATGGAATATGTACGCAAGCACAGCTTTGCGGTATTCGGCGTGTACCGCATCATTCTGGGGGTGCTGGTTCTGGGCTGTTTTGCCTTCCAAACCCTGCACGCATAAAAATTATATAAGGGAAAATAAAAAATGAACGGAGCCGATTTTTTCGACTCCGTTCATTTTTTATTCTGCTTCAATCTGTTCAAAGATTTCCTGTGCAGGTCTCTGATACCAGCCTGTCTTATCCTCGCTGACAAGTCCTGCGGTCTGGGAATTATAATACATTTCGCATGCCTCAAGGTCATTCATTTTGTGCTTTTTCTGCAGCAGTGCAACCACCTCTGCGCCGACAGCGGCGCGGCTTTCGTGATGGGAATATTCCTTCTCCTGCTCTCCGGCATCGCTTTCCAGATAGGTCAGCCCGTCAATCATGCCGACAAAGAAATCAATATCCATTTCGGGGAAGGTTTTGTGGCTGTCCAGAATCAGATCAATGAAGCCGCACTGCTGAAAGGAAATAAATACCTTATTGCTGGGGATATTTTTCAGATCACTGTAATATTCTACGCAGGAAACAACTAAAGTACGCTGGTCCATTTTTCTCTCTCCTTTTTATTCATAAAAAATTTACTAAGATTTATGATACCGCATTTTCACATAATTTTCAACCATTCCCCGCAGGAAAACTTGACATTCTCCGATTTTTCAGTATGCTAAAGGAAGCAAGATAAAATTGGAAGGAAGTGCTTATTTTGGTAGCAGTAAAAATAGATGAAACCTTAAAGGAACGTTGCCCTGATGCTGCTTTGGGGCTTTTGCAGGCAAAGGTTGCGGTTGCGCCCGATCCGGAAGAATTTCTGGCGCTGCTGAATGGGAAAATTGCGGAGCTTTCCGAGGTAGAGCTTTCGCAGGCAAATAAGAGAGATAAAATTCAGACAACCAGAAAGGCGTATAAGGCATTGGGGAAGGAGCCCAACCGTTATCGTTCCTCCGCAGAGGCAATGTGCAGAAGAATTGCAAAGGAACGAGGGCTGTATTACATCAATAACGTGGTGGATATCAATAATTATCTTTCCATCAAATCGGGGTATTCTATGGGGACGTATGACCTTGCGAAAACAAAGGGAGACATTCTCTGGATGCGTGCGCCCGAAGGCACGGCATATCGCGGCATCGGCAAGGATGTGCTGAATATTGAATTTCTGCCGGTTTTGTTTGACGAGGAAGGGCCCTTCGGCAATCCCACCAGTGATAATGACAGAACCATGATTACGGATGCAACAGAGGATTTGCTTCTGGTGTATTATGCCTTTGATGGGGCGGAGGATTTGCCTGCGCTTCTCTCCGAGGCAAAGGACTTACTGGAAAAATATGCAGGGGGCAGAGAATTCGAGACGAAAATCTTGATTTAAAAAATCCGAATATAATAAGGAAGGTGATCGGATGAAAACCTTTGAAAGCTTATATCGGGACTATTACCAGAAGGTATATGCATTTCTCAACCGCATGTGTGCCGATGGGGATTTAGCGGAGGATTTGACGCAGGAAACCTTTTTGCAGGCATATAAATCACTCTATAAATTTCGGGGAGAGTGTGAGGTTTTTACCTGGCTTGCGGCAATTGGCAAGCATACCTATTTCAAATATCTGAAAAAGAAGCGGCTGCATCTGGATGCGGCGAATTTGGATTTGGTGGCGCAGAGCTATCTGAAGGGGGATGTCAGCCCGGAGGAGCATGTCAGCCAGAAGGATATTGAAAAAGCGGTGCGCAAGGTGGTTGATGATATCCCGAAGAAATACCGCGATGTGGTGGTGCTGCGTGTTTATGCGGAGCTGCCGTTTTCGCAGATTGCACAGATACTCAGGATTAGCGAAAATTCTGCAAAGGTGATTTATTTCAGAGCGAAGAAAATGCTGATGGAGGTGTTGAAGGATGAATTGGAAATGTGAACTGGTGATGGATCTGGCACCTCTGTATTATGACGGGGTTGCAAGCAGGGTCAGCAAAAGGCTGGTGAAAAAGCATCTGCGTGAGTGCCCGCAGTGCCGCACCTATTATAAAAAATATCACCCCGTAGACAAAGTTCCCACAGAAGTCCCGAATTGGGATGTGGAGGAAAATTATGCCATGCTGGCAAGAAAAGTCCGCAAAAGACGGCTTGTGCTTTGGGGCGGCTTCCTTTCCTATCTGAGCACGACGATTGTTGCGCTGGTGTTTTGGTATGCAAGGGGACAAAAAAGATGAAAAAAATTTAAGACAGAAAATGCCGAAAATCCGAGGTTTTCCGTCGACTCTCTTTTTTGCACAAAAAAATTTGCGAAATTTGTGTAACTTTTTTCGTAATTTAGGGTACTAAGTTAAAGTAACGAAAAAATGGAACGGATTTCGGTAAATGAAATAGTTTCTCATATTCCCTGAGAAAGGGGAGAAGGAGTGGAAAAATGAGCTTTCGTGTGTTAGGGACGGGCATGTATGTCCCACCCAGGGTTGTTACGAATGATGACCTGTCACAGTTTTTAGAGACCAATGACGAATGGATTACCCAGAGGGTCGGCGTAAAGGAACGCCATATCAGCACAAATGAAACGGCGGCGGATATGGGTGCCAAGGCTGCAAGGGCTGCTTTGGAAAACAGTGGCGTAGCGGCGGAGGAAATCGACCTGATTTTGGCGGCAAGCGTCAGCGGGGAGAGCCTTTCCCCTTCTGTTTCCTGCATGATTCAGAATCTGCTGGGGCTTTCCTGCATGACCATGGATATCAATGCGGCATGCTCTGCGTTTGATTTTCTTCTGGAAACGGCGGCAGGGTTCTTTGCCAGAGGCAAGGTGAAGAAGGTGCTCGTTATCGGGGCAGAACGTCTGAGCCGCCTGCTGGACTGGAATGACAGAGGCACTGCGGTTATCTTCGGTGACGGCGCAGGTGCGGTGGTTCTGGAAGCAGGTGAAAATTATCTGGATGCTGTTTTTGATGTAAAGGGCGGCGATGATGTCATTGATATTCCACAGCCTGTAGGGATGTCCCCCTTCTATGAAAGAGGGCAGGAAAAGAAGCCCTATATTCACATGGCGGGGCAGGAAACCTTTAAATTTGCGGTAACCGCCATTTGCAGAGACTGCAAGGAAATTCTGGAGCGCAATGGGCTGACCTTTGATGATATCGCGTATATTGTGCCGCATCAGGCAAATCAGCGCATCATTGATTTCGCAAGCACAAAGCTGAAGGTGCCCAAGGAAAAATTTTATTTAAATATTCATAAATACGGCAATACTTCTTCCGCCAGCATTCCCATTGCCTTGGACGAACTGAACCGGGCAGGGAAGCTGCATAGAGGAGATTTATTATTACTGCCTGCCTTTGGCGGCGGTTTGGCAAGCGCCTGTTGTTTAGTAAGATGGTAAAAAAGAAAAGAAAACAAGAAAAAAGGTAAAAGAAAAGGAGAAAAAATTATGGTATTCGAAAAAATCGCAGCAATGTTGGCAGAAAAACTGGAATGTGACGCAGCAGAAATCAAGATGGACACAGAATTCAGCACACTGGGCATCGACTCTCTGGATGTTATGGAGCTTCTGATGAATCTGGAAGAAGAGCTGGGCACAGAAATTGAAATGGGCGAAAACAAAGTAAACACTGTTGGCGATCTGGTTAAGCTGATCGAAGAAAAACAGGCGTAAGAAAAAAACAAAGGAAAAGGAGGACGACGATATGATCGTTTCACCGATTTGTGAGATGCTGGGCATCAAATATCCTATTTTTCAGGGCGGTATGGCATGGATTGCTGACGGCAAGCTGGCGGCAGCGGTTTCCAATGGCGGCGGTCTTGGGATTATCTCTGCAATGAATGCAGGCGGCGATTATCTGAGAGAACAGATTCGCATTGCAAGAAGCCTGACAGATAAGCCCTTCGGCGTGAATATCATGCTGATGAGTCCCCATGTGCAGGAAGTGGCAAAAATCGTTGCGGAGGAAAAGGTGGCGGTAGTCACCACAGGTGCAGGCATTCCCAATCAATATGTTCCCATGTGGAAGGAAGCAGGCATCAAGGTGATTCCTGTAGCGGCTTCTGTCGCAGCGGCAAAGATGATGGCGAGAGCAGGTGCAGATGCTGTCATTGCCGAAGGTGGCGAATCCGGCGGTCATATCGGCGAGCTTTCCACCATGCCCTTGGTTCCTCAGGTGGCAGATGCGGTGGATATCCCTGTACTGGCGGCAGGCGGCATCGGCGACGGCAGAGGGATGGCAGCGGCATTTATGCTGGGCGCAGTTGGCGTGCAGATGGGCACTCGTTTCCTGCTTGCAGAGGAATGTGGTGTGCATCAGAATTATAAGGATATGGTGAAAAAGGCAACGGATGTTTCCACAACAGCGACAGGCAGACGTTTCGGCGGCAGCACCTGCCGTGTTATGAAAAATCAGTTTGCCCGTCATTTCCTGAAGGTGGAATATGCCCCCGAAACAACCGCCGAAATGGTAGATCAGCTGGGCGTTGGCGCACTGCGCAAGGCAGCAGTGGAGGGCGATACCAAGGAAGGCTGCTTTATGGCAGG
>OGGW01001039.1_pt1 | contig 23098 bp, 22 predicted proteins | sample 1571291 | NCBI WGS metagenome assembly OGGW01 (sample SAMEA2582028, study PRJEB24529) | metagenome | biome: Human gut stool | place: China | collected 2011 | reverse complement strand
GGCTTACAGCCACAGAACAAACTTCCGTAGATGTTTCAATATGTAAAATGCATGATAGATATTCGAATTGGCTATAAAATCGGTAATCTTTTTTTCTTTTATTATGGAAGGATAATTCTTGTAATTTAATAAATATCGATTACTGGAAATATTGGCAATGGAAAATTGATAATCGGACATACCTGAATTTGCAAAAATGGTCGAATCGTTGATTAAATATACACAATCCGCAGCTGTCAATCCCACTCTGACATTGATTTTCTCTGGGGTGTATAGAGGATTGGAGAATAAGCTATCGGTACAAAATAAAGTATATCTTAGTTTTTCAATAATAAGAAATTTATTCGGGGAATGCCGGTAAACCCTCGGCGTTAGATATTCATTGGGGCCCCGTCCTATACTTCCGTAGGTTTTTAATAAATGGAAAGAATTTAGGGAATAATATTTTAAGAATTTATTCTCGTCCGTTTCTGCATCTTTGATAATCAATAAGGTATCTGAAATCCAGATTTTTTCAGGATTTAATAATGTCGTATCCGTTAACGCGATAGAAGTCGGTGTTAAATCGATGACAGGAAAAGTATTTAAATCTTGTAACTCAACTAGTTTACATGAATATGGTTTTTCTCTGGAGGTACAAGATAATACCAATAGTAATAAACATATATAAACTGTTTTTTTCATATTTAATTCTTTATATAATCGATAAATATATTCATTATCATTTTATTATCGAGAGGAGAACCACATAAAATTTTATTATCTTCAATTAGAAATGTTTGACTACGAGGAATAAGAGGATTTAGTTTAAAAAAATTATGAGTATAATCAAAGTAGAATTGAAAATCCTTATTTTGCTTAATAATTTCATCTAAACGTTCAAATTCATCTCCTCTATTTGTAATAGATTGTTGATGGGCGGATCTAAGCATAGCAATAAAGGATATGGTATTGTAACAAATTTATACAAAAAATAGTATTTCACTTTCTTTTCCATATAAAATATAGGGCGGTGAGCAGCAAAAGGGCAGTAAGGGCGAAAGCCCATACATTTATTGCACGGGATTGCGCTGTCATGACGTAATCTTGCGGCAGGAAACGATAGGCATCGAGTTGCCAGGACAGTTTACCTGCGGTGGTTTGCCGGGTGTTGCTCGAGAGAATTTTTCCCGGTAAGAGCAATTCATATTGAAAAGTAATTTCATAGAGATCCAGAGAATCGAGTTTATGGTTTAATTCCGGGTCGTCGAGTGAGTCTATCCGTTGTCCGTGCCGGCTAAAATAATCGGTTTTAAAATAGTTGTCCAACATCTCGGGAAGTTTTGCATCGAGGGCATCGTATTTGTCCTGGTTCAGCCGGAAAATAGAGTCTCTGGCAGCTTCGAAACGGTTTTTGAACGGATGGTCGGGAAGAAGCCGGTCGATAGCTGCATAACTTTCGGCAAAAAGATTGTGATTTAGCCAAAGATAGGCTTTAGGTTCGATTTTTGACAATAAATCGCATAGTTCAGTGCCGTTTTTCCCTTGAAAAGCCGGATCATTTCCCTGAAACCATAGTGTCTGTTCCTCGGAGGTAAGATAATGATCCAACGGAATCTTGGTGAGGACTGAAAATGGGGGATAGGTTTCGGTATAAGAATAATAGGTGTAAAACCATCTGAATTCCTTCTTGAAAATGATAGAAGGTTTACAAACACTCCATAATCCGTGATTAAAATGAAAATTTTCAGCCATGGCCTCGACTGACGGGAAGCGACGGGAAGCGACAATTGTCAGGCGGGGTAATGTATCTGTTTGGAATAAAGCGAAATTTACAACAGGCCATGTTACTTTTTGTTGTCCGTTATAGCATTCGACGGTCCAGGTCGTGTCGAGTTGGATAGGAAGCGGATTCGCAGTCGTATCTCCGGCAATAAAAGCAGAATCCCGGGTCTCCACCGAAATGGAACGGACACAAGAACCGTCCCGGTTGACTTGGGTTTGCATTCGGTAAGATCGATGGGTGCAGGAAAAAAGGGTAAATACCACCAATATCAGGCTGAGATATAAATTATTTCGTTTCATAATCTTGAATTTTTTGGATGAGTTGTTTGATCTTTTGTTGTTTATTCATTCTGCTTTTTAGTTCAGAATAGAATATCGTCCTTTTTTCCTGGCTGGAAAGTTCGGCCGGAATATACGAACGGTCGGCATTATCGGGCGGACGATTTATTTCCTCTGTTTTTGTTGTCGGTGAGACGACCGGTCGGTAATTTATTTCATCGATCATCCATACCGATAATACCGAAGCAGCTATACCCGTCATTATAATTCGTATTTTAGATCTTCTACGGATTACAGGCTGCTCGATTTCCTTCATAATCCGTTGGGTCAATCCTTCGGGATCAGTGACTATCGGAGCAGTGTGTTGTAATTTATTCAGAATAGCATTGTACTTGTCCATAGGATTTATAGGTTTAATTTTTCGATTCTTTCCCGTATGTATTTCCGTGCCAGATATAAATTACTTTTTATTTTAGCACTGCTGAGCCCGCTGATATCTTTCACTTCCTCAGCCTCCAGCCCTTCCAGGTCCCATAATGTAAAGATCAATTTTTGCTTGGGCGTCAATTCTTGAGTGAGGTAAAGGATGATCTGGATCAACTCCTCATTCATCACTTTGTTCTCCAAATTTTCATCGGAAAGTTGTTGATAAGCTTTTAGAAAATCAATTTCCGAATCATGTACGATCGGGCGCTTTTTATACGAACGCAATGAATCGTAACAGAGATTGACGGTGATTTTATATAACCAGGTTGTAAATTTTGCTTGCAAATTGAATTGGGGAAGATGAGTCCAGACCCGGATAAATGTTTCTTGTGTGATGTCCTGGGCTTCTTCATAATTACAAAGGAGTCTAAAAGCAAGGCGAAATACAAAATCCTGATATTGTCTTACGAGGAGACTGAAAGCATAGCTGTCTTGCCGTCTGCTTTGTTGAATTAATTTTTGTATTTCTAGTGTTTCCATAATTTATTTTGTGGATTCACTAATATAACGCAGAAAATCCTTATCGGTCGAAAAATTTGGGATTCCGGGACGGACCTTTTGTCCGGTTTTATATCAGACTTACCGCCCGGTATTTTGTTAGTTGTAATGGTTACAGTGGTTAAGGAGTAACCATAGAAACCGCTGTAACATTGCTAATCTTTTATTTTAGAAGTGGGTGAAAAGAGAGCTTGCTTAAAATGGGACGAAAAGTCCGTCCCGGAATCCCGGGAGAGGTTAATATTTCAGCCATTTGTAAAGTTCTTTCCAAGTGACTTTTTTGCCATACATTAAAATACCGATGCGGTAAATTTTTCCGGATAGCCAGGTAAAAAAGATAAAACTGACGATTAATAATGCCATAGAGGTCAGGATTTCCCAGGTCGGTACTCCGAAGGGGATACGGACCAGCATAACGATCGGTGAGGTGAACGGGATCAACGAACTCCAGAATACCATCGGGGATTCGGGACTTTTCATGGCGGCGAAACCGATGTATAACCCGATGACGAGGATAATCGACAAAGGGGTCAGGAATTGTTGCGAATCGGTTTCGTTATCGACGGCAGCACCGATAGCGGCGAATAAAGAAGCATATAACAGGTAGCCTCCGATAAAATAGAATAAGAAAGAGGCCAGGAATTTAATGATAAAGATCGGGTCGATGGTCATCGCAACCTTTTGGATGATTTGCATTTTTTCAGCGCTCAGATTCCCTGTACCGGCTATATCCGGCAGGCCGCCGGCCAGGTTGCCGGCATTTCTCAGTGCTTCCAGATCGATGCCCGGCAGGAAGAATGTTTGCATGACCAGGATCAGCACAAGGCCGAATACTACCCAAATCAGGAATTGTACGAGGCCGACAGCTGCTACTCCGATGATTTTACCTAACAGAAATTGAAACGGTTTGACAGAAGAGACCAATACCTCGATAATCCGGTTTGTTTTTTCTTCGATCACTCCTTTCATGACTTGAGAGGCATACATGAATATAAAGAAGTAGATAATCATGCCGCCGATCAATCCGATAGCCGAAGCGACTTCCGACGAGCTTTCTTTGGCTTCGCCCGAGTCGGTGATCTTTAACGTACGCACCAGTACAGGTGTTTGTGTGGCCGATAATTGTTCTTCCAAATCGGGGACTTGTGATTCGGCAATGACTTTTGCTCTTTTTATGTCTTCAATTTTTTTGCGCAATTGGGCCGCGATTTCATTTTTCAATTCCATAGGAACCTGAGAGAAAGAATAGACCGGAATTTCCGGGTGATCCATAATATTTTCCGGGATTGAAATCAGGGCGTAATAGTCATGTTGCCGGAGAAATTCCGAAGCTCCCGATTCATCGACCGGGGTATTCAGATATTCGAATGTATTGTTGTTGATTTGCTCGAATGGTGTCTCGAGTACTGACTGATTGATCACTGCAATTTTACGGTCCTGTGTGTCGTCTTTCAGAAGCATCCACATCATGAAAGCATAAAAACCGGCTAAAAGAATGGGAACGACGAGTGTCAGTACCAGAAAACTTCTTTTCCGTACTCTGGTTGTAAATTCGCGTCCTATGATGATAAGCGTTTTATTCATTTCAGATTTATGATTTGGGGTTTACGAAGTGGATTATTCTTCCTGTTTGATGTCGTTAACCATTTCTCCTTTCACTAATTTGATAAAGATATCGTTCATTCCCGGTATGACCTTTTGATAAGAGATAATATCGGTTTTGTCGAGCAGACGACGTAATAAAGTATTGGTAGGACAAGCCGCGAGGCGTTGCAGGACCAGTTCGTGTTGTCCGTCTTCTATTTTTTCGGAAAGCAGTTCATATTCTTCTCCGATCACTTCTTGCGGATGAAAATCCGGTTGATATTTACAGATGAGTCGGTAAGTATTGTTGGCATACTTATTCCGGATCTGATTGATCGGGCCTTCGATAATTTTTTTTGATTTGTTAATCAAGGCAATATGGCTACAGATTTCCTCGACGGAAGCCATATTGTGGGTGGAAAAAATAATGGTCGTTCCTTTTTTGCGCAGTTCCAGTATTTCTTTTTTCAGGAGTTCGACATTAATGGGGTCGAATCCGCTGAACGGTTCATCAAAAATCAGCATTTCCGGTTCGTGCAGGACGGTGGTGATGAATTGCACCTTTTGGGCCATTCCTTTGGATAATTCTTCTACTTTCCGATCCCACCAGGCCTCGATTCCGAATTTCTCGAACCAGGCTTTCAATTGTTGAATCGCGTCATGACGACTCACTCCTTTCAGACGAGCCAGATAAACGGCCTGTTCACCGACTTTCATCTTTTTATAGAGGCCTCTTTCTTCAGGCAGATAACCGATGCGGTTCATGTCGGCAGGTTCCAGTTTATGGTCTTTAAAATAAAGTTCACCCGAATCCGGTCCTGTAATCTGGTTTATAATTCGGATCAGAGAAGTCTTTCCGGCTCCGTTGGGGCCTAACAATCCATAAATAGCTCCTTCCGGGATTTCGATAGATACATCGTCCAAAGCCCGGTGATTGGCATAATTTTTAATAATATTTTTAGCGACAAAAAAACTCATACCTTTTCACTTACAACAGTTACAAAAGTTACAACGGTTATAATGGTCAGGATTCACGTCTAAGATCCTTGTAACCTTTGAAATCTTTGTAACGACATAAATTGCAGAATTAAATTGGTTGATAAAGTCTTTGGACTTTATCAACTTTACCAATTCATTATACCTGCCATTATTATAAATACAAATGCTGATATGTTAATACGCTCCTGTGGTCGGCACATTTACATATTAGCACATCAGCATAACAGATCAGCTGTATTCAGACAGCTTCATTTTCTTCCATTTCGATCATCAATGTCCCCTTCGGAATTTTATCTCCTGAGTTGACATATATTTTTTTGATTTTACCCGAAAATGGTGCAGCCAGTTTGTTATTCATCTTCATAGCCTGAAGAATCAGAAGAACATCTCCTTCCTGGACTTCCTGGCCCTCTTTCACTTCGATTTGCATAATGGTTCCCGGAATGTGTGAAGTCAGCAGATAGGGATTCGGTTCTTCCCATTTTTTTCGGTTTACCCATTTCTGGGTAAGCTGAGTTTTATATTCTACGCCATTCAGCAGGAATTTTTCATATTTAACAGTCATTTTACCTCCTTTTTAGTGGTTCTGAAACTTTTAAGTCTTTCAGTTTAAAAGTCCGGGAATTCCTGGACTTTATAAACTCTGAACACTGTTAGAACGGAGGAATTCCGTGTTTCTTAGCAGGTGTCATAACGGTTTTATTACCGGAGACTTCGATAGAATGTTTCAATAACAGGCGTGTTTCCGACGGTTCGATCACCGAGTCGATATATCCTTTGGAAGCTGCTACATAAGGATTAGCAAATTTCTCGCGATATTCGGCAACTTTCTGTTTCCGTGTTTCTTCCGGATTAGCAGATTCTTTTATTTCTTTACGGAAAATAATGTTTGCTGCCCCTTCCGGTCCCATTACGGCGATTTCGGCTGTCGGCCAGGCAAACATAAAGTCGGCTTTCAGGTGGCGTGAGTTCATGGCGATGTATCCACCACCGTAAGCTTTACGCAGGATTACCGTCACTTTAGGTACGGTAGCTTCACTATAAGCATACAATACTTTTGCTCCGTGGCGGATCACACCCATATGTTCCTGTTCAACGCCCGGTAGATATCCCGGCATGTCTTCGAAGGTCACGATCGGAATATTGAATGCGTCGCAGAAACGGATAAACCGGCCTGCTTTATCGGCAGAGTCGCAATCCAATACACCGGCTAATACCAAGGGTTGATTGGCCACGAAACCGATCGTTTCTCCATCTACCCGACCGAATCCGACAACGATATTCTGTGCAAAGTCCTGTTGTACCTCGAAGAAATCGGAATCGTCGGCAACGGCTTTGATAATATCTCTTACATCATAAGGCTGGGTAGGATCTGCAGGAAGGATTTTTTCGATATTGTATTCTGCTTTCGGAGCTTTTGACGGAAAGGCTTTCGCTTTACGTTGATTGTTCCAGGGGATAAAGGTGAGCAGTTTTTTTATTTGTTCGAAACATTCTGCTTCTGTAGAGGCAAAGAAGTGGGCATTTCCACTGATACAGGCATGAACGCGTGCTCCTCCGAGGTCTTCCATACTAACTTCTTCTCCCAGTACTGTTTTTACTACTTCCGGACCTGTGATGAACATTTTGGAAATATTATCTACCACAAATACGAAATCGGTCAATGCCGGAGAATAAACGGCTCCACCAGCACAAGGACCCAGAATAACGGACAATTGAGGGATAACACCGGAAGCCTGTGTATTGCGGAAGAAAATTTCTCCATAACCGGCCAGTGAATCCACCCCTTCCTGGATACGTGCACCACCCGAGTCGTTGATACCGATGATCGGCATCCGCATTTTGATGGCATGATCCATAATTTTGGTGATTTTACGGGCGTGCATCAGTCCTAACGAACCTCCTGCAACAGTGAAATCCTGAGCATAAATAGCAACGGGTTCTCCATAGACAGTACCGGTACCGATAACGACACCGTCGCCGTGAAGAACTTTCTTGTCCATATCAAAATCCTTAGATTGGTGCTCTACGAACATGTCGTACTCGTGGAAAGAACCTTTGTCCAAAATCCCCTCGATACGCTCACGGGCTGTCAATTTACCCATGGCGGCCTGCTTTTTGATAGCATCTTCGCCACCACCCTGAAGTACAATTTCTTTCCTCTTTCTTAAGTCAAGAATATTCCTTTTAAGTGACATAGTAATTTAGTTTATTATTAACTTGCGTAATTCCTTCTCAGAAATTAACACACCATTTAAACTGCAAGGTTACGTAAAAAAAATGATTTAAAAAATACCTGTCTTTATTATACTAATCGGTATCTATTGATATCATTGAGGGTTGAAGTCGAAATTTTAACGATTTATTTGAAAAATTTACTATTATCTGTATTTATTAATAAATGGGGAGGGGGATTTGTTCTTCCGGGGTTTTGTGGTGTTGCAGATAGAGACTGTCGATGATACCGTCGACCAGGCCGATGGTAGGCACGACGATATGCTTCGCTTGGGTATGCTCTGCGACTAGCAGGAAGATATCTGCGGCATTGGTAATGACATCTGCACGGTCGGGTTTCAGATTGTATAACCGGGCACGTTCTTCTAAGGAATAGTTTTTTAGAGTGTTGTTGAGTTGTACTAATTTTTCTACCGGGAGAGTCATTTTATTTTTGGCCGGAAGTTTAGCTAACCGGAACAATTTGTTGATATTTCCACCGGACCCGATGATCGTGATTACCGGGTATTGTTTCCGCAATTTATTCAGGTCTCTTTTCAAACGGTTGTATACGCTGGGAACGACTTTTCCTTTCAACAGACGTACGGTTCCGATGTTGTAAGAATGTGAACTGCGGAGTGTTCCTTGATGGATCAAGCTGATTTCCGTGCTACCTCCCCCGACGTCGACATAGATATAATCGGCGTTTTTATCCGCCAGGTATTCGATGTGATTATCGTATACCAAACGGGCTTCTTCCTCTCCGTTGATAATATCTATCCGGATACCTGACTTCCGGGTGATGGTTTCGATTACTTCTTTCCCGTTTGCGGCATCCCGCATTGCCGATGTGGCACAAGCCCGATAGGCATCGACTTCGTATATTTTCATCAGTTGCCGATAAGCCTTCATCAGACGGAGTAGTTTTTTAGCTTTACTGGCCGGTATTTCACCTTGTGTAAATACTTCTTCTCCCAGGCGCAGGGGAACCCTTAGAAGGAGCTCTTTTGTAAACAACTGTTCCGCTGTTTCGGGATTGATACTTTTGATCAATAATCTGACTGCATTGGAGCCGATATCGATCGCTGCATAATTTACTTTACTCATGGGGTATGTTATTAGTTGTGATTTCTTGTATGTCTTCCTGATAATAGTGATATAAGGCCGATTGTGACCGGAATAGCGAATGGTCTTCGTTTTTCCAGGGGATATTCTGTCCTGTGCCGTCGACTTGTCGTCCCTGCAGAGAGTCTTTCAGGCCATATTCGACGATTCGTTTCAATTCGGTTTGAATTTTCTTATCATAAACAGGGGTAAGTACTTCGATCCGGTTGTCCAGATTCCGGGGCATCCAGTCGGCAGAACCTGTCAGGCAGATCATATCACCTGCATTTTCGAAAATGAAAATTCGCGAATGTTCCAGATAACGGTCGATAATTCCGTTGATCCGGATGTTTTCGCTTATTCCCGGGATTCCTGTGACGATAGAACAATTACCTCGTACCACCAGGTCGATCTTTACGCCTGCGGCCGAAGCTTCATAAAGCTTAGCGATCAATGTCCGGTCTGTAATATGGTTTACCTTTCCTAATATTCGGGCCGTTTTTTGTTTTCTGGCATTTTTGACTTCCTCTTCGATCAATTTCAATAGTTTGGAACGCATATCGTTGGGAGAGACCAGTAATTCTTTGAATTTTACGGGTAGATAAGGTTTTTCAATAAAGTCGAAGACATGCCGGACTTCTTTTACCAGGGTTTTGCGTGCGGTAAAAAGGGTGATGTCGGTATATCGGGTGGCATTCCCTTCATGAAAATTTCCGGTACTGACACAGGCGATATCTCCCTGTCTACCCGATATATATACTAGTTTTGCGTGTATTTTCAGACCTTCGACTCCGAATACGACTTTGATTCCGGCGTCTTGCATTTGTTTAGACCAGCTGATATTCGATGCTTCGTCGAAACGGGCGAGTAGTTCGATAACTACAGTTACTTTTTTCCCGTTTCTGGCTGCTGCGATTAAAGTTTGGATAACCTTGGAATTTTTCGCTACCCGGTAGAGGGTCATTTTTATGGCTTTGACGTTCGGGTCGATCGTGGCTTCCCGGAGTACACGCAAGAAAGAAGAAAAACTGTGATAGGGATAGTGCAGGAAGAGATCGCGGGTACGGATGGTATTCAAAATGCTGCCGTCCCCTGAAAAGTCCGTTTTGAACAATGGAGGCTGAGGGGGATATTTTAAATCGTCACGTTTACAATCGGGAAATTTCATCAGATCTTTCAGATTTTGGTATCTACCGGCTCCGACCTGAGTATCCCAGCGGTCCATACAAAGCATCCGGCTGAGGTGGCGCTGCATAACTGCAGGCATCCGGCTGTCGTATACCAACCGGATCGGTTCCCCGTTTTTTCTGCTTTTCACCCCCTTCGATATTTTTTGCATAATGCTGTTCCGAAGATCTGAATCGAGTTCCATTTCTGCGTCTTTAGTGAACTTGAACGTGTAAGCCTCGAAGTGATCGTAAGGCCGGCCGTTGAATATCAGGGGAAGGCAAAAGCGGACGATGTCGTCCAGGAACATCAGGCATATGCGGTCGTTATCGCCGGGGATCCGGATAAAACGGCCGTATGATTGCACCGGCAAAGCGATGATGGCAAAATCTTTTTTCGTTTTTCCTGTGGTTTGCAGACAGACGCTCAGATAGATATGGTCGTCGGGTTGGTCGCTGAAATGACGGAAAGAAGAAGTGAAAAGCGGGGTCGTAGAGCCGATCAGTTGTGTCTTGTAAAATTCTCGGATATAGTCGGCTTGCTCCTCCTGTAATTCTTGTTCGTTCAGGAGGTAAATCCGGTTTTGCCGGAGTGCTGTATTTATTGCTGTAAATGTTTCCTCGAATTTTTGTGTATACAGGGCATTCAACCGGCTGATTTCCCTGAAGGTTTGAATGGCGGTTTCTCTCTCTGCCTTAATGGTTTTATCCTCATATTCGATGATTCGGTTGAGGGTGGCTACCCGTACCCTGTAAAATTCGTCCAGATTATTGGAGTAGATTCCCAGAAAGGATAACCGTTCGAGTAAAGGAACCGGGGCTTTTTCTGCTTCGGACAGGATTCTCCGGTTAAAATACATCCAACTGATATCCCTTTCCAGGTAGGGAATCTCACCTTTTTTCCTTGTTACTTTCATGGATAAAATACAATGTATTGATTTAATTACGAATGTATTTTATCCATGTTACTATTTAATGACAGAAATGTGACATTGTCGTTGAGGCCGGAATTGTCTTTATAAAATTTCTTTCAGGTGTTTATAATTGGAATTGATCGTATCGATAATCTCCTGTGTCCGGCCGGTCAATAACATTTTATACATGGCTTGTGCGAATCCGGTCATTTGATTCCATTCTATTTGCGGGGGCATAGCCAGTGCATTCGGATCGGTCATTACATTCAGTAGAGCAGCTTCCGGTGAGTTCAAGGCTTCGACCAATACCGGGAGTACATCGTCCGGACGGCTGACGGTATAGCTCTTTATACCCATCGCTTGAGCCACCAGGGCAAAATCCGGATTTTGCATGTCGGTTTCGTTGTCCGGCAGGCCGGCGACTTCCATTTCGAGTTTTACCATACCCAAAGAACGGTTATTGAATACAATAATCTTGACCGGTAGCTTATATTGGGCGATGGTTGCCAGATCACCCAGTAACATAGAGATGCCTCCGTCGCCGCAGAGAGCGATCACCTGTCTGCCCGGATAGGCGAACGATGCTCCTATAGCCTGGGGCATAGCGTTGGCCATTGTGCCGTGATTGAAAGAGCCTAACATCTTTCGCTGGCCGGAAGCTTTCAGGTAACGGGCTCCCCAGACACAGGTCATACCCGTATCGACGGTAAAAATAGCATTTGCCTGAGCAGTTTCGTCGACCATCGCCATGACATATTCCGGGTGAATCTTATTATCACTGCCTTTGTTTTCGACGTAAGCATTCAGGTCTTTAATTACTTTGGAATAACCGAGCAACTGATCGTTCAGAAAGCTTTTGTCGCTTTTGGCTTGTAAAAGAGGTAATAAAGCTTCGAGTGTCGTCTTGATATCTCCGCATAGCCCCATTTGTACTTTGGCTCTTCGGCCCAGGTGACTGGGATCGATGTCGATCTGAACGATTTTATTGTGAGTCGGTAAAAACGGGCCGTACGGGAAATCGGTACCTAATAAAACCAGTACATCGGCCGCATGCATGCTGTTGTAACCCGATGCCATGCCTAATAAGCCGGTCATCCCTACTTCATTGGGATTATCATATTGGATTTCCATTTTACTTTTGAAAGAATAGGCTACCGGGGCTTTCAACCGATGGGACAATTCGACGATTTCTTCGTGTGCATCTTTGGCTCCGATGCCACAAAACAGGGTTATATTGCTATTGTTGTTCAACAGATCGGCCAGCGCCTGTAATTCGGTATCCGATGGACAGGTGCGGGGATGAGTCGGATAGTTGATCTCTGAAGAAGGAATATTGACCTGGCTTTCTCCGGTCAAATCTCCGGGGATACCGATGACACTGACTCCTCTGCGGGAGAGAGCGGTTTGTATAGCCCCCTGTAGCATGCGGGGGAGTTGACCCGGTGTAGTCGCTAATTGGTTGTAATAACTGCAGTCGTCGAACAGGCGGATGGTGTCGGTCTCCTGGAAGTAGGTCGTTCCGAATTCACCTGAAATAATGGTAGAAGCGATGGCTAAGACAGGAGCCCCTGAACGGTGGGCGTCATAGAGCCCGTTGATCAGGTGCACATGGCCGGGACCGCTGCTACCTGCACAACAGGCCAGGTTGCCGTGAAGCTGGGCTTCTGCTCCGGCAGCAAAAGCTCCGGTTTCTTCGTGACGTACGTGAATCCACTGAATCCGGCCGTCTTTGCGGACAGCATCGTTAATCTTATTTAAACTGTCACCTGTGACAGCATAAATTCTTTTTACACCGGCTTTTACCAGCATATCTACAATTTGCTCTGCTATGTTTGCCATAATTTAAACGTTTCAATTTTTATATCAAACGGGCTTTAGCCGGAAAGGTTTATTTTTAACTTTAGAATCTGAAGAAAGAAGGCGATAGTTTATAAAATTGAGAGTCCGTAAAGTTTATAAAGTATCCCCGAAGGCCATCGACTTTACAAACTTTACGGACTTTACAACCGATGCTGTTATTTTATGCTTTTGCCTGATCGAGGCGCTTGACAACTTGGCCGTAGATGATCAGGGCAATGGCGGAAGCCAGTGCGATTACAGCAAAATAATACCAGATGTAATGGGCATTACTGCTGGCAGCGAGCCATTCGCTACGAGTGGCGAACAGGCTTTCGTCAGGGCAATATTTACTTAATAAATAGCCGGAAAGTCCGAATCCTAAAATGGAAGACAAAAACGAATGCAGGTGGCTGAAACCCAGGTATAATCCTTCCTCGCCCTTGGGGGCTTGCAGGGAGAAATATTCCAGAAAACGCGGGGAAATAAAAGTTTCCGCCAGTCCCTGGAAGACGATACCTACAACCATCATAAAAGCTACCGGGTGCATGGTCAGAATGGTCGATTCCGGATTCAGCATATTTCCCGAAGCCATGCACAAAGCGGACAACGGCATGATAAACATTCCGACGGTCATCGAAGTAAGGGCTGTCCGGTGACGCATCAGCTGGGTGACCAGGTTGACACACAGCACTACGACCAAAGGGTTGACATTGGCATACCAGGAAGGGGATGCGCCTTCCCCGGCCAGACGGAGTACGTATTTGGGCATGGTGGCATACAATTGATGTTGTACCATCCAGAAACCCGTAATGATCAGGATCAGGATGATCAGCCGGCCGTTAGAACATACTTTTAATAGAGCATTCCAGATTTGCCGGAAGGTTTTTCCCTCTCCGCTGTGTTGAGCACTTTTATAGAAAAACCAGATCGCTATGAGAGCCAGAAAGGTCATACTGGCCGAAAAATAATTCAAGGTGATCAATCCTTCATTCCCTAAAGCCTCTCTAAGGGGTTTTACAATGGTTTTACCCGAGAATGCACCGATATTGACCATGCCGTAAAAGATGGCGAATCCTTTGGCCCGGGTAGCTTCTGTCGTTTCTTTGGCCACCGTTCCCGAGATTACACTTTTGATAAAAGCTCCTCCGATGACGATCAGAGCCATAATCGGGATAATGCCGTATTGCAGGCCACTCTCGGTGAGGCCTTTAAAGACGGTGGTATGCCCATATTCTACCAGTCCGGCACTTTCGAGCCAGGTAGGAAATAAAGCCAGACCACCGTAACCGGTAGTCAATAAGGTGAAAGCCAGGAGCATAGAGTTCCGGAAACCGATCTTGTCGGCCAAAGCTCCGGCAAAAGTTGGCAGCAGATAAAGGAAAGCGGAGAAAGTACCTGCGATGGTGGCAGCCTGAATGTCATTGAACCCCAATATACGGCTAAGGTAGAGGGTGATCACGATAAATACACCGTAGTAGGCAGCACGTTCGAATAATTCCACGGTGTTGGCCACCCAGAATGCTTTACTGAACCTGATTTTTTCTTTGTTTTTTGCTGTCGTTGTCATACTTTTTTTGTTTTAGATTTTTTAGCACGGGGCAAAACTAGTAAAATAAACCAAAGTATGAATGTTTTGATTAATTTTGTATGCATGAAAACAGATGAAATAAAAACTGAAATCCATCCCTTGGAGCCTTTCTTCCCGCAAGGGGCAAGGCTATTGATGATGGGAAGTTTCCCGCCGAAACGTGAACGTTGGAAAATGGATTTTTACTATCCTAATTTTCAGAATGACATGTGGCGTATCTTTGGATTGGTATTTTTCGACGACAAGGAGCATTTTCTGACGGCAGATAAAAAATCATTTTGCGAACAACGGATCCGGGATTTTCTTATCCGGCAAGGAATTGCCTTGACCGATTCCGGCCGGGAAGTCGTTCGGCAGAAAGATAATGCCTCGGATAAATTTTTGGAAATCGTCCGCAAGATCGATTTGTCCGACGTATTGCGGCAATTACCGCACTGTGTAGCCATTGCGACAACAGGGCAGAAAGCGACGGACACTTTGCTTTCTCTGGTCGAAGCCTCTCAGCCACCGGTAGGAGGTTTTTCGACTTTTCATTTCGAGGGTAGAACGATCCGGTTATACCGCATGCCCTCTTCTTCCCGTGCCTATCCGAAACCCTTGCCTGAAAAGGCAGCGGCTTATAAGCGTATGTTCGGAGAGGTCGGTGGGTTCTTCTAGAGAAAGGGTATCAGATTTCTTTCTCTATCAGATAGACGTTGCGGTCGGTAGCCGAACGGGATACCAGCTCGGCTACAAAACCGGCTAAAAACAGTTGGGTCCCGAGGATCATACAAACCAAAGAAATATAAAAATAGGGGTTGTCGGTTACCAAACGGGCCCTGATCCCTTGTGAAAGACAGATCAGTTTATCTATACCGATCCAGCCGGCAGCACAAAATCCGATGATAAACAGCAAGGTCCCTATTGCCCCGAACAGATGCATCGGTTTTTTGGCAAAACGGGTAATAAAGGTGATGGACAACAAATCCAGCATTCCATTGATAAATCGGTTTAAACCGCCGAATTTGGTTACTCCGTATTTCCGTGCCCGGTGCTGTACGACCTTTTCTCCGATTTTAGTGAAACCGGCCTGTTGGGCCAGGATCGGGATATAGCGATGCATTTCTCCGTATACTTCGATGCTTTTCACAACTTTATTCTTGTAAGCTTTGAGCCCACAGTTGAAGTCGTGCAGATGGATCCCTGAAAATTTCCGGGCAGTTGCATTGAATAATTTGGTGGGTATTGTCTTTGATTTCGGATCGAATCTTTTTTTCTTCCAACCGGAAACCATGTCGTAATCTTCGGACATGATCATTTGATAAAGAGCCGGTATTTCGTCCGGGCTATCCTGCATATCGGCGTCCATCGTAATGACAACATCTCCTTGGGCATTCTGGAACCCGCAGTGTAAGGCTGCGGATTTACCGTAATTCCGCCGGAATTTTATGGCACGGATATGTTCGTTTTGGGTCGAAAGGGTTTCGATGAGTGCCCAGGAATTATCGCTACTGCCATCGTCTACCATGATGATTTCATACGTAAAATGATTCGCTGCCATGACCCGTTCGATCCAGGCTGTTAGTTCCGGCAGAGATTCGTCTTCATTATATAACGGTATAACGACTGATATGTCCATGATCTGAAAATTACGGTTAAATAAATTTATTTTTTCGGGTGCGCCTGAGTAATCCTGCCAGGAGCAAGGAGAAAATAAATCCGGTGAATATTTTATTGAATGTTTCTGCAAAGGCAATTGTAGCAGGCGTTGTAAACGCTTTTAACATCGAGATCATATTTTCGGTGAAAGCCGAATCCGAATATACCTCTTTGAACGTCGTTTCTATCGAAGTCAGATAATTCTCCAGTAATTCCGGATGGTGACGATAGAGATAGAATACAAAGCATCCGTAGATGACCGAGGCTACAGCGATCAGATAGGTACAAGCGCCCAGTGCTTTCCCGTAAGACAGACAATTATCCGGCAATTCGTCCCGGTATTTACGAACTCCGATAAATGCTCCGACGATGGAGAGCAGCAGGATCACATTGTTCAATTGCGGATTGAGACTGACTCCCCGTCCTGAACGGTAGTAGGCATAAGCTACAGCAATAAAACTCAGTCCGACGAATAAACCGAACAGGGTATTTTGTGAAAAAAAATTCTTTTTCTTCGAAGGTGCCATGTATTTTTCTTTATCCTTACAATAAATCGGCTTGTTTACGCAGATAGATCTTTTCTCCTTCTGTCAGCGGACTGTCGGCCGACAGGTAGTTGAACCTGCAAAGATTTTTGAGCCGTACTCCGTATTGCTGTGAGATGCTGTACATGGTATCTCCGGCTTTTACACGGTGGAATTCGTATCCCCGTGCCGCTTTGCTCTTTTTCTTTTTCAGGAAGACCAATTGACCGGGGTCCAGGGTACTGCTGGATTTGTCGTTGTATTGTAATAATTTTTTAAGTTTGATTCCGTAATAACCGGCAATTTTTTCAAAAGAATCGCCCGGCATCGTTTCTATACAGATAATGCCATTGCGCATTTCTTCGCGGTTACGGTAGTTGGTATTACTCGGGTGGTCCTGGGTTGCTACACTTTGGGCAAATTCTTCTGCAGTGATCGTCGGCGGTGTACCCCGTCTTTTGATCGAGCGGTCGAATTTGTACAATTCTTCTTCTTCGATGATTTTAATCAGCATATTGGCATATTGCGGGTTGGTCGCATATCCGGCGGCTTTCAACCCCTTCGCCCAGGCTTTATAATCTGTAGTAGGAATACTGAATAAACCGGCATAACGGGGACGGCTAGTCAGAAAATCGCTGTGGTCGATCCACGATTGTTCGATATTTTTATATTTCCGGAAACATTCGTCCCGGGTATCGTCGTCCATGGTATATGTATCGCCGTTCCAGGTTTCGTGGCATTTGATCCCGAAATGGTTATTGGCATTGACGGCCAGTTCCGATTCGCCGCAACCGGATTCGAGAATACCTTGTGCAAGCGTGATACTGGCCGGAATTCCGGTCCGTTCCATTTCACGGATAGCTATATGTTTGTATTTGCGGATAAACTCTTTACGTTTGTCTGCCATAACATTAAAGCTGATGAGCAACAGACTAAACAATACCAATATTTTCATACTCTTTTTCATAACACTCACTCGTTGGCGTCAGGCATTTACCTGGCAAAAGATAAATGCTGATTTTTCAATTTCCGGTTTATAATTATTCTGTATCTTAGGGGGGTAAAAATAGTAAAAAATAGTGATGGATAAAAGAGAACTGAAAATAGATTATTTTGTGTGCCGGAATTCAGTGCCCGCAGGCTATGAGGAATTGTCCGAAAAAGCTCTGGCTGCTGCCGGCAAAGCTTATTGCATCTATTCCGATTTTGCTGTCGGAGCGGCTGTTTTGCTGGAAAACGGTACGATCGTTTTAGGCAATAATCAGGAAAATGTGGCTTATCCCAGTGGAATGTGTGCAGAACGGACGGCTTTATTTTATGCTGGTGCTGCTTATCCGGACGTTCCGGTCAAAGCATTGGCTATTGCTGCTTGTTTTAAAGGGCGTCCCAGAAAAGAAGTCGTTTCTCCTTGCGGGGCTTGCCGGCAGGTGATGGCGGAAGTAATCCGGCGTTACGGCCGGGATTTTGATGTACTGATGATAGGTGAAGAAGAAACGGTAGTGATAAAAGCCTCTTCCTTGTTGCCTTTTAGTTTTGAATATACAGGCTGATCCGGTAACCGGGGCCCGAAGTTTTTACACCGCCTCTACCTGAATTTTTCCTTTCGGGGTAGGAGTAAATACCAGGCGTTTGTGCAGAAGGGTTTGGGTGTTGAAATCGATCACCAAAGCCGGATCGATGGTTTTTCCATTTACCCGGATTTCAAAATGTACGTGGTCGGTGGTGGCCCGGCCTGTTTCGCCGGTAATAGAAACCGGTGTACCTGCTTTCACATGATCGCCCGAACGGACCAGGTGTTTGGAATTATGGGCGTATACCGTTTCCAGGCCGTTGTAATGACGCACGACGACTACGTTGCCCTAACCCCGGCTCTCACCTGTCATTATGAAGATCCGGTCGAACGCTGCCAGAACGGTGTCCCGACGATTGATTTTCAGGTCTATGCCGGTATGATTTCTTCCATTCCGTCGTCCATAAGGAGATAATACCCTTCCGCCGGGCAGGGGAAAAACAAAAGCACCCTCTTCCAGGTCGGCCAGGTCTAATACCAATTCGGGCTGGCGGACGAAAAATTGATCGTCTGCATAACCGACCATCGTTTTTTCGATCCGGTTAAAAGAATCCCGGACTTCTGGTTTCGGTTCGAAGAATTCGACGGGCTCCGCTTTATAAAAAGCATATTCGATCGGAGAAGTTGCTAAAAGACTGTCTGGGATAGTAAATACAGGAACAGGGGTATAAGTTAACTGAGTGGGAATTGTGGCTTGACGTGAACAAGAATAAAATCCTGCCAAACTCAAAATAACAGCAACCAGTGCTCTGTTGTGCAATCTCATACTGTATCTTTTTGGTGAATATTAAGTTAGAAATGACTGTTTTTACCATTAAAAAGACAAATTAGATCATTCCTGAAACGCAAAGATAATTGAAAAAGTTTCAAAACCTACTGATTGTCTATAGATTACAACTTTATTTAACATGTTAACGTTTTCTGTTAAAGCATTGTTTTCGTTGCTTTTACCTGTTTATTTTTAATGAATTGAAGTTATTTGTACTACCTTTGTGCCCACTTTTAAATTAGGAAAAACGGGTTCGGATTTTAATAAATCGACTATGGAATGGATAAATAGTATATTGATAGAGCACAGTGTCATACAAGCTGTTGTTGTGATTGCTATGATCTCGGCTTTAGGATTGGCTTTGGGAAAGATCAGCGTCTACGGGGTTTCGCTGGGGGTTACTTTTGTCTTTTTTGTTGGAATTGCGGCCGGACATTTCGGCTTATCGATAGATTCCCAAATGTTGAATTATGCCGAGAGTTTCGGATTGATTATTTTTGTTTATGCCTTGGGATTGCAGGTCGGGCCTGGTTTTTTCGGTTCGTTCCGGAAGGGAGGTATGACATTGAATATGCTTGCATTTGCTGTGATCCTGGTGGGCACGGCAATGACTTTGGGCCTTCATGTGGTGACAGGCGTGTCGTTGCCCGATATGGTTGGTATATTGAGTGGTGCTGTGACCAATACCCCTGCTTTGGGGGCTGCACAGCAAACTTTGAAGCAGATGCATATCGATGCGGCTGATCCTGCTTTAGGGTGTGCGGTGACCTATCCTTTAGGAGTGGTCGGTGTCATTCTGGCGGTTATCGTATTGCGTAAGATGTTTCCTCGCCGGACGGCAGAAACCGTTGTGGCAGAAGATAAAAGCAAGCACACTTTTATTGCCGGTTTTGAAGTCCGCAATCCCGGAATTTTTGGGAAGAATGTAAAAGAAGTAGCTCACCTTGCGGCACATCGATTTGTTATTTCACGCTTATGGCGCGATGGGAAAGTGACGATCCCCACTTCCGATACGGTATTGCTCGAAGGAGACCGTTTGCTGGTGATTACCACCGAGGCTGAGGAAGAATCGTTGCGTATCCTTTTCGGTGAAGAGGAAAAGGTGGATTGGAATAAAAAGGATATCGACTGGAATGCCATCGATAGCCAGTTGGTTTCCCAGCGTATTGTCGTGAGCCGTTCGGAGATCAATGGAAAGAAATTGGGATCCTTACGTTTGCGTAATCATTATGGTATCAATATCACCCGTATATATCGGGCTGGGGTACAGTTGTTGGCAACTCCCGGGCTGGTACTGCAATTGGGAGATAAATTGACCGTTGTGGGCGAAGCTGCTGCTATCAGCAATGTGGAGAAAGTGTTGGGAAACCGTATTATTAGTCTTAAAGAACCGAATCTGATCGCCGTATTTGTGGGGATTGTGTTGGGTTTGGCTGTCGGGGCTATTCCCTTTTCTATCCCCGGAGTCAGTTTCCCTGTCCGTTTGGGAATAGCAGGCGGACCGATTATCGTCGGAATTCTGATGGGGGCGTTCGGACCGCGTTTACATATGATTACTTATACGACCCGGAGCGCCAATCTGATGCTCCGGGGATTGGGACTTTCCATTTACCTGGCTTGTCTGGGGTTAGATGCCGGGGTACATTTCTTTGAGACGGTGTTTCGTCCCGAAGGGCTGCTGTGGGTAGCTTTGGGATTTGCGATCACTTTTGTGCCCGTTGTCCTGGTGGCCGTTATCGCTTTGAAATTGATGAAAATAGATTTCGGTTCCCTGGCAGGGATGTTGTGTGGAAGTATGGCCAATCCGATGGCGTTGAATTATGTCAATGCGACCGTCGAGGGAGATCATCCGGCCGTATCTTATGCGACGGTATATTCGCTCTACATGTTTATCCGTGTGATTTTTGCTCAATTGATCTTAATGTTGTTTTTGTAGATTGGTTCCGGGGTCGATTTTTTGATAATGCTGCCCCATCGCAAAGTGAAGTGCTCCCAAAAAGTTTTATGTCCGACTTTTTGGGGAGCACTTCATTTTTGGGGACTACTTCTTTTTCGGGACTTTGTTTCCGATAGGGAAACAGGTATTTTATTTCAGGTATTCCGTAACGAATGCACGCAATTTTTCAGCTCTGATGTTCTTGGCTAAAATGCGGTTGTTTTCGTCCAGTACGATAATCGACGGCACGGCATCGATGTTGTATTGTTTCACTACTTCGCATTTCCATCCTTTCAGCGAAGAGACATGCGTCCACGGCATACCGTCTTTCTTGATAGCCTGTACCCAGGGTACCTTACGTTCGTCCAGCGACACGCTGACAATAGCAAGACCTTTGTCCTTGAAGTCATTGTAGAGTTTCACCATGTTGGGATTTTCCATGCGGCACGGTCCGCACCAGGAAGCCCAGAAATCGATAATTTTCAGTTTCCCCTTCACGCTGTAGAGCGACACTTGTTTTCCTTCTGGAGTGGTCAGGGTAAAGTCGGGAGCGGTAGCGGCGATACCCACTTTCTCCAAGTCAGCGATACGTGCCTCCAATAGTTTCCCCGGAGCTGTTTCCTTTGCTTTCTCAGAAAGCAGGCTGTAAATCTGTTTCAGCGGTTCCAGTTCCATGATACGTTCCGAACCGGCGGTCTGCAGATAGGCTGCCAGCACATTGTCTGCATTCTTGCGGACGATGTTGTTCATCTTGTCAAAGGCAGCCTGCTGCACTTTGTTTGCTTTGGCCTTCAGCTCGTGGGATGTCTTGAAATGCTTTTGGGCAGCTGCTTCCGATGCTTTTTTATTCAAAGCCCGGCTTTCAGCATTGGCATCGGCTACAATTTTCTGATAATCATTGTAAATATCCTGGAGTTTTCCTCCACGGATATCGCCGGCTCCGTTACGGGTCAGTTTCGCGGTATATTCCATGCCCGGTTCGAGTATCATGACAAAACCGCCCTCATAACCGGCAATCTTCAACAAGGCGACTACCGGCTCCTGCAAATTGCCGGTCAGGGCAAACCGGTTGTTTTCAAACTTTGTCTGTGCCAAAGTATCCATGCCTTCCACTTGTTGGGTCAGCACAAGCAATTCCCCTTTGTCAAGCTCTATATTTCCTTGGATATGGAATGTCTGGGCTGCAAGAAAGGAAGTTGCCGCTAACAGGAAAATACATGTCAATAAATACTTCATGATTCAAATTGAATTAAATGGTTTGTTTTTAATAGGGATTATCTTTTAAATAATCCCAAATCGATGCTTAATGCCACCTGCCATGTATTCTTTAAAAGACTGTCCTTCTCCGGAATCAAATAGGCAAAGTCTGCTTTGATGTGGTGACAACCGACACCGCATCCCAACGTGCCGTAGCGTTGCAGTTTGTTGTCCTGTTCGCCGTAGTGATAACCGCCACGAATCGCTACAATCTGCAAAAGAGTGTATTCCACTCCGACACTTCCGCCCCAATTGGTATTGGGTAACACCTGGCAAGCCACATCCAAGGTTCCTTGCAGACGGTGTTTGTCTGTAAATACGTGGTCGATCATACCGCCGGCGGCAACCTTGGAAGCCTGGTCATATTTACCGTAGCCGTAATTGATCTTGGTGCCGAAATTGGATGCCTGCAAACCGACAGCCCACTGCGACTGTTCCCAATTTTCAAAATTGCGTCTATAATAAAGCCCCAGATCAAATGCAACGGCATTGGCAACATCGTCCTTATCAAGACCACTCATATCCGAACGGATAAAACGGGCTGTTGCTCCTACAGACAAATCATCTGTCAGTTTACGGGCATAACCTACGTCCACACTCCAATCTTTGGGAGTAAAAGTTCCGGCATCATTGCCTTCCTTGTCCCATATATTGGTCTCCGAATGGTTGAACCAACGGAATCCGGCGGTAATTCCCTGTTTCTCGTCCAGATTCCAATAACCGGCCACCCCATGTAAATTGCTCCCCTTGGACAATTCGCGCAACCAGGGAGTAAAGCTATAACCGATCTCGGCTTTTTGGGTGGAAAAAATACTCTTGGCTGCATTACGGTATATTGAGAAAGCATTGGCAGTTGCCGCCACTCCCGAGTTTCCCATACCTACTCCGCGAACATCGGGCGTAAGTTCAGGAAATTGTGCCGCCCCTGTGCTTTTTTGTCCAAAAACAGCGAGACTTCCAAATGCAAAC